>Ga0302116_1000001_pt1 | contig 275471 bp, 247 predicted proteins | sample AG5_SCM_MG_FD_203124 | JGI IMG/M metagenome (GOLD analysis project Ga0302116, IMG submission 203124) | Marine microbial communities from Western Arctic Ocean, Canada - AG5_SCM | ecosystem: Environmental > Aquatic > Marine > Oceanic | place: Canada: Western Arctic Ocean | collected 2017-10-01 | reverse complement strand
TAGGTTCTTATGTAATAGTTCCTTCAAGACCGCGTGAAGTTGGTTTCTCTATTGGTTATAACTTCTAATAACTAATAATAAACAGACCTTTAAATGCCCGGCTCTGCCGGGCATTTTTTTGTCATTTTCAAACGAGCAAAATGAGTTTCAATTTGTATAGATACCTAGGATGCAGTGGTTTTTAAAGTTATTATGAAGTTCGCGCTAACACGTAGATTCACCTTGGTATATAAGTGAACCAATCTAGAGCAAGTTCTTCAAACATTCTTTTATTCGGCGTTGCCGGATGTTTTCTGTTGTCCGGATTTGCGGCCTTGCTCTATCAAATGGCCTGGATGCGACAATTCTCTACCGTATTTGGTACTTCTGAAATCGCAGTAGCTACTGTCCTATCTGCCTATATGGGCGGGTTGGCACTGGGAGCTGCTATCTCGGGAAGGCTCGTTCAGCTTATTAAAAAACCAGTGCTCTTCTATGGGCTGCTCGAAGCCGCGATAGCTGGCTCTGCACTTCTGGTACCCATTGCGCTTTCAATAGCGGGCTGGCTGTATGGGGCGGTGCTCGGCGGTCAAGATTCTCTGCCGAATGCAGAAGGTCTTGGTCAGCCTCTATTTTATTTTTTTGTTGCCTTTGCTGTTCTGGTTGTTCCGACGGCCTGCATGGGCGCAACACTGCCAGTATTAACCCGTTATGTGGTTACCCGAGATGATCAAATTGGTGGCCGTGTTGGTGGCCTCTATGCGATCAATACCATGGGCGCTGTCGGCGGGGCATTAATTGCCGGGTTTGTACTTTTACCGAAGCTGGGCCTGCAGGGCACAATTTGGTGTGGCGTTGCGGTAAACCTGTTGGTTTTTGTTTTAGCAGTATTGGTGGACAAGTCATCATCTGGAAATATTGCCACGACCGAAGATTCTCAAGATATACCGAATGGGGAGCAGGCCCTAGAAGTTACAAGTACCGGGCCAGCGATGACTTACGCTTGGCTGATTTTGCCCATAATGACAGTTTCGGGCCTGTGCACCTTTGTATATGAGGTTCTCTGGACCAGATTGCTCTCTCATATTCTGGGCGGTAGCGTTACCGCTTTTGCCATTATGCTCGGTAGTTTTTTAACCGGCATTGCTTTGGGTAGTTTGATGGCTAGCCGAATAGCGAAGACTCGCAGTCAAGCTGCAGTTGCATTTGTGGTGAGTCAGCTCGGCATCGCTATTACTTCAATCTCGATTTACTACGCGTTAAATCAGTACATATCTGCTGATATTGAATATCAAAGCAAGGTTATTCTGGCTTTCTTGGTACTAATGCCCGCTACCCTATTTATTGGCGCGACATTTCCGCTAGCGGTTAGGGTTTACGCCTCAGGAGCAAGCTCAGCCGCTCGCTCCTCGGCCAGAGTCTATGCATGGAATACCTTGGGAGCTATATTCGGGGCCGCCATAGCAGGCTTCTTCTTAGTGCCCTTACTGAAATACGAAGGCGCCATTCGCGCCATGGTATTGCTTAATGCCGGATTGGCGACATTGGTGGCAATTACCCTTGTTTCCAAATCTCGATTAGCCATTCTGGCATCGGCATTTACCTTCCTTAGTCTTGCCATTATCTATCAGCCTAAACTTCCAGAAAATGTGCTTCGTTATTCGCCAATATCTTCCATCGCAGAGGGGGAAATCCTTTACTACGATGTAGGTCGTAGCTCCACTGTGTTGATGTACGAAGAGGAAGGCTCTTTTATGTTGCGCAACAATGGCTTGCCAGAAGCCGGCGCTGCCCCCTTGGGTGCTCCGAACGCACTGGCAAATCAGCGCTTACTGGGAGCACTGCCAGTGATGGCGAGGCCAGATGCCAAATCTGCGCTAATTGTTGGATTAGGTGCGGGCAGTGCGATTACGGGGGTTCCGCCCAGTGTTGAGGAAATTGATGTAATTGAATTGGAACCAAAGGTAATTGAGGCAAATCTTCTTGTTACCGATAGACGCAAATATCAACCGCTGCAAGACCCAAGAGTTTCTATAGTTATCAACGATGCGCGAAGTGCTCTAGCCCTAACTTCAAAAACATATGACATGGTGGTTTCTCAACCATCACACCCCTGGAGTGCGGGAGCTTCGCATTTGTATACGCGTGAATATATGCAAATGGTCTCCGAGCATTTGAACGATGATGGTGTGTACTTACAGTGGATCAACAGCCAATTTGTGGACGAAGCTCTGCTCAAGAGTTTGTGCGCAACAATATTGGATGTATTCCCCAATGTGCGAATCTATCAATGGTCACCGCAGGTATTGTTTCTTCTTGCTTCTGATGAGCCCATGGATATCGAACGACAGATATTGGAGACCGGCAGGCCCTTTAGCGACGCTCCACTCTTCTATTTAGAGCTTGGAGTCTCGGCGGTTGAGGATGCGGTCGCTGCGCTAATGATGGATGAAGAGGGCGTTCGAGACTTTGCAGAAGGCAGCCGAGTGATAACCGACGACTTCAATATGATGGCGATGGACTCGGCGCGTCTAATGCGAGAGGGCCGCGAACTTAATATTCAAAAACTGGCGGATACATTCAGACCATGGATCCCGGTTCTAAATCCGAATAGCTGGGTTCACCAGGAGCTTGGCGATGCTTTAGTTTTTACCCGGATTGCAGAAAAGTTTGCTGCCCTTAGTTCTAGAGAATATGCATCTGAATTGGTTCTTACTCTGGGGCAGGCAAATAATCCCAATGCCTTATTATTGGCTGGCATACTGCTCAGGTCACAAAGTGGTGGCGAAAGGGTGGAAGAATCTCTGTCTGCTGCATTGGTGGCGATGCCAAATAGCAATTACGCAAAATACGCCATAGTTGAACCTTGGCTGCGTTATCTGGGATCCGAGACTTTAGAGGATCTGATACCAGAACATATCCCGCAAATTATTGAGACTATGACCGGTGTTAGTCGCGTGGTTGTTGATTCTGCGGCGGCCCTAACGGCACGCGATCTTCAGGTAGTAGCTGACTTTGACCCTCAGCTCAGCGCCGCAAATACTGCAGATCCTTGGTTCGCTGAAGCGGTAAAATTAAGAGTAGATTGGCGAAACGCGGTAACAAATCCTGGGCTTCAAGAACAGTTTGCCGATCAGGCCTGGCAGATACTAGATCTTGCAATGGCCAATAAAAATGACCACGAATTCTTTGCGATGCGAGTTGTTTCGGCCGCGCAAGCTGAGCGTGCAAATGAAATGATGGAGGGGGTTCGTGGATATATAAAGATTGTTGAGTTTCAGCTTGCCGCCGTAGAAGAGGGGTATCTATCCCCCGAGACCGTTGAACTAGATCTTAAGCTTGGGCAAATTAACGCCATTTCGCGCTTGGTAGTGGAAAATGATCTGGGTGATCAAATTAATCCCTCCACCAAGGCCGAAATTCAAAACGGACTTGCCGAACTGGTCGAGCGCATGCAGAAGTTGATGCCAAGCCTGCAGTAGCTCAAAATCCCAACCGAACTACCAATTTAAAAATATGAGTATCGAGATATCGTGCCTAATAAAAACTCACAGCTGATCTACCTCGGCGTTTGCGCTTGCTTCCTGCTTTCGGGATTTGCCGCCTTGCTCTATCAAACCGCCTGGATGCGTCAATTTTCTACCGTATTTGGCACATCAGAACTTGCGGTGGCAACGGTGCTATCCGCTTATATGGGTGGCTTGGCATTAGGTGCTGCGCTGGCGGGTAAGTTCATTGGCCGAGTGCGGCGGCCAGTATTAACTTACGGAATCCTTGAAGCGGCTATAGCGGGTTCAGCTCTTATGGTGCCGGTGCTTTTGAGCTTGGCTAGCCTGGCCTATGCGGCGGTTCTGGGTGGTCAACCTGAACCACCAGATGCCAGTGGCCTAGGCCAATCGCTTTTTTACTTCATAGTGGCCTTTATTGTGCTGGCAATACCCACTGCCTGCATGGGCGCGACCCTGCCGCTTTTGACACGCTATGCCGTAACTGCCGAAAACCAAATTGGTTCCCGCGTGGGCGCGCTCTACGCAATAAATACTACGGGCGCCGTACTCGGTACCATTACCGCCGCCTTTGTACTTCTGCCGGCAATGGGATTGATTGGCACAGTCTGGTTTGGCGTTGCAGTAAATCTATTGGTATTTCTGCTAGCGGTGCTAATAGCTAAGAACTCCTCAGAAATGCTTCCGCTGCCTGAAGAAGATATTGCAGAGCAATCTAGCGCCGAAGTTGATATTCAACAGGAGCAAGGAATCTCGGTTTGGACTAGCCCCAGTTTTATCCTGCCCATCATGTTGCTTTCAGGCACTACCAGCTTTGTATACGAAGTGCTCTGGACACGATTGCTGTCGCACATACTGGGCGGCAGTGTCGCGGCATTTGCGACCATGTTGGCGAGCTTTCTCTCTGGTATCGCAATAGGTAGTGCTATTGCCTCCCGCTTTGCGGTTACCTCAGAGCGCTCCGTGCGGGTCTTTATATTTGTACAGGCAGCTATAGCCTTCACCTCCATGGCAATCTATCAGTGGCTGCATTTGGTAATACCAGGTGATGAGGGACTAAGTGGCAACGTCGGCATTGCTATTGCAATTCTGCTTCCGGCTACGCTATTTATCGGTGCAACCTTTCCTCTGGCAGTGCGAATTTTTGCCACCAGCGCAGCCCGCGCTGCTAGCTCTTCGGCACAGGTATATTCCTGGAATACGGTGGGTGCCATATTTGGCGCAGCGTTCGCAGGCTTTTTCCTGATTCCCGCTTTGAAATACGAAGGCGCAATTAAAGTAGTAGTGCTGACCAATATTTTTCTTGGACTTGCCACAGCGATACTAGTTACCAAGTTTCGCCCCAAACTAGCGGCTGGTATGGTGGTATTGTTTGTTGGGTTAGCCGTTGGTTACAACCCTTCAATGCCTGAAGATATTTTGCGAACATCCTCTATTGATGATCGAGCCGAAGGCGAGATTCTCTATTACGAAGTGGGTCGTTCTTCAACAGTATTTATGACCCGCGATAACGGCTCCATTGGCCTGCGCAACAATGGACTACCTGAAGCCGGGTCCGTATTTTTGGGATCTCCCCCTATAAAAAATACTCAAGAAGCACTAGCTACGCTTCCGGGGCTTATTCGCCCGGATGCCGAGACCATGTTAATAGTGGGATTTGGTGGCGGTAATGCTATCAATGGCGTGCCTCCCACAGTCAAAGAAATTGATGTGATTGAGCTAGAGCCAAGAGTTATAGATGCCAACGCTCTGGCCGGTGATATTCGATCTAAGGATCCGCTGAAAGATCCCCGGTTGTCTATTTATATAAACGATGCTCGAAGTGCGCTTAGTCTTACCGATAAAACCTACGACGCTATTGTTTCTCAGCCATCGCATCCTTGGACTGCGGGAGCCTCGCATCTTTATACCCGCGAATATATGTCCCTGGTTGCCGATCATTTGACCGAGGACGGAGTGTTCTTGCAATGGATGGCATCTCAGTTTGTTACGGAATCATTATTGCGTAGCCTATGTGCAACCATGTTGGATGTTTACGAATATGTGAAGGTTTACCACCTATTCCCTGGAGTTCTGTTTTTTGTGGGTTCGCAGCAGCTGATGGATACCGAACTGGAAATGATGAGGACGGGCAGGCCCATTGTTGATGCACCTGCTTTCTATTATCAAACTGGGCTTATCTCTCCGGAAGATTTGATTGCCGGATTACTTCTTGATACTCAAGGCGCGCGCGACTTTTCCCAAGGCGCTGATCTACTTACGGACAACTTCAATCGCATGGCCACTGAATCTGCAAGTGCCACTGAGTCTGGAGATACCCTTGGTTTGATCGCCCTGAGCGAATTATTAAGGCCTTACGTACCGGTTCTCGACCCTACAAGCTGGGTGCATCAGGAGCCGGGGTTCATAAATTTTTCTTATATTTCTCAGGAATATGAAGAACTAAGTTTTCGCCCCTACGGCATCGCGTTGGCAGCTACTTTGGAAACCCTCGGTAATAGTCAATCTCTAATTTTGACGGGATTAGGACTCGAAGGGCAGGGTGATAGAGAAGAATCCCAAAGAGTTCTGCAGCAAGCGGTAGATCTCGCACCTGAAGGCGAATTAAGCAATCAGGCGATATACGCGATTATAGAGCCTTGGTTAGTGCAACTGATGCTGGGCAATGCGCCTGCAGATATTGAAGAGCTTGCCGGGCGGTTAACCGGCTCGGCGGCCGCAGTATTGATTGGTAGGGCCGCTGTGGGACAACGGGATTGGCAGCAGCTAATTAGTCTTGATCCGGTGCTTGCGCAATCTCGCCCGACTGATCAATGGTTTGTAGAATCTACCAAGCTAATGGTTGAGTGGCGCAATAACCTCGCCAGTATTGAACGCAATGCAGACCTTGCGGCACAGGCTTGGCAGATAATTGATTTGGCCATTGCGGTTGCACCAGTGCCGGATTTGTATTCGGCACGAGTCACCTCAGCCTACTATGCAGATCAGCCAAACGAGGTAATTGAAACAGCTCGTCGATTAGCCCATGTAATTGAAACTGAGCTCGACATAATTGAGGCGGACGATAAGACCATAGATACAAGCGCATGGCAGTTTCGCAAGCAGCAGTTAGTGGTTATCGGGCAAGCAGTTACCGATGTGGCGGCGCGTCATAACCTAAATGAAACCTCTGTGACAGAGGTTTTGGATAGCCTTGAAAAACTGCACGAAAGAGCGACCGATATCGATTAGAAAGCCGGGGCCCATTTCGCTTTGGCTGTCCTAGTGACCCTAGCAATAAAGGCCCAAGTTTGCGGCATAGACATATTACGCAGGGATTACACCAAGATTACACCAAGATTACACTGAGACTACACAATCTAATCAACTTACAAGAGTAGTGTGCTCCCACGCGTCCTATAAGGGGCGCGTCTGAGGCTGGCAAGGGGACAGTTTTCGGAGGCAGACAACTACTACTTCCAACGATAAGCACGTTTGTGTCATCTATGCAGCTGCGAATCGGAAAGCAACACCCTTTGACATTCCTCCAGATAGGGCCATCAAGGCACTAACGTTGGGCTGCATTCTTGGCAGTCTGAAACTGGTGACCTGACCGGCTATTCATTATTAGTTATCGGGGAAATACATGAAAATTATCAATAAAATATCCGTGGGCTTATTAGGAGCTTCACTGGGGTTAATTGGCGCTGGACACGCTATTGCCCAAGATGCAGAAGCTGCATCGCTGGAAGAAATATTAGTAACAGGTCGGAAGAGAGAAGAAAGCCTAACCGACGTACCAGTATCTATTTCTGTGTTTAATGCCTCTATGCTGGCAGAAGCTGGTATTGCTAACCAACAAGATCTATTTGATGCTACTCCGGGTTTGAGTTTTGACACCGCTACTGGTGACCGCAACTCTTCGCAGCCTGCAGTTCGTGGTGTTCAATCAAATGAGATTGCAACTACTCAGCAAAAAGTGAACTCCTTTATTGATGGTTTGCCTATGCTTGGCCAAGTGGGTTCATTGACTTTCTCCGGCATTGATCAGGTAGAAATTTATCGCGGGCCACAAAGTGCTGCCTTTGGTCGTTCTACTTTCGCGGGTGCAATTAACTACGTAACTGCTGACGCAACCGAAGAATTTGAAGGCATGGTTTCCGGCAAGTTGTCTGACTTGGGTGGAAATGAGATTGGTGTTGCCATCTCTGGCCCGCTAACCGACAGCCTCGGTTATCGTCTTTCCTATGTTCATGATGAACTTACCGGTCCCGATGAGTGGACAGCGTCTGATGGCACCGAAATGGGTACCCAAGAAACGGGTACTTTTTCGGCCAAGCTGAACTTTGAAGTTAGCGACAGCGTATACGGCGAAGTGATGTATACCCGCGTTGACCAAGAAGACGGTGCTGCTGCTCAGTGGACTTTGAACGCAACTGATTGCGCTGGAGACTCTGGCATATACCTAAACAACATGGGTGCTCGCACCGAATTGTTTAGCGGCGAGTGGGATTGTGATATTTCTACAGATAGCATCAGCAGAAATCACGATGTTTTGGGTAGTTTCGTTGACGCTTATGACCCTGCAAACTTTGGTGGAATGACCTTAGACGCATACTTAGCGCAAACAGATATGGGTGGCGTTACTTACGAGCAAATATTGCTTGGACAGACAGTAGATCCTTTCGCAATAACTGAACGTGATCGCTATCAGGGCGAGATTAACTTTGAATTTGGCGACAGCTTGCTAACGCTATTGGGTATGCAGAATTCTGAGTTTTATCAGCGTTGGAATGATTCAGACGGCAACGACACCATTGCGGTTATTACTGCTGGCATGCTCGGCATGAATGTCGGCAGCATGTCCGACCCTACAGATATCGAAGAGACTTATTTAGAAGCACGTTGGGCATCTCCTGAAGATCAACGACTACGTTATACCCTTAGTGCATCGCACTACGAGTATGACTTCTTGACCAATGTGTACTTTAACTACGGCGCGCTTGCTTATGGTTTGGTAAACGAAACTACTGGTGAAGACGTTAGCCCGGCAAGAAACCTGATTATTTCAAACTCAACGTCTAACCAAGGTGCGGCATTTGGTATTCAGTATGACCTTACGGATCGCACCACGCTTTCGGTTGAAGGACGTTATCAAACGGACGAAAACTGTGGCGCAGACGAAGTTAACAGCCTATCTGCCTGTACAACTACTAAGTCTTTTGCTCCTCGTGTAGCCATTAATACGGCATTAACTGAAGATAGCAGTGTCTACTTCCAGTACTCACAAGGCACAAACCCTGCTGGAATTAATATCGCCTATGCAAACCCCTTCTTTGTTGAAGCATTGCAAATTGCCAATGGCAGTATTGCGGTACCAGGATTGGCTCCAGACGGCGTAAGTGTTCCTTCGAATGCGGGCACAATTTATGACGGTGCTGATGGCGTTCACTTCCCAACGGTTTCCTATAGCGCAGATATATACGATTCATACGACGAAGAAGTTCTAACTAACTATGAAATTGGCTATAAAGGAAGCTTTATGGATCGCCGCGGTAACATTACTGCAGCTCTGTACTTTATGGATTGGAAAGATCTGGTATCTGCAGGCAACCTCGGTTGGAATGACGACAGCTCAGTTGCAGGTGGCGACGCTTATGACGGTTGGGATATCGACGGATACTGGGACGCATACGATGGTACTCGTACTTTCTACAACACAGGTGATGCCGAATTTTACGGGCTAGAAATAGCATCTTCTTTTGCTATAGATGAAATGTGGACCGTTGGCGGCAATATCGCACTAACTAGCTCACGATACACAGATTACTGTTCAGTAAATGGTTCCAACTACACCACAATCAATACGCCTCCATTTACAGCGGCCTTTGATATTCTGACTCCAGAAGCCGATGGCGTTGAATCCAATTGTGCATCAGTAGACGGCAACAATATGCCCCGTACTTCTAAAGTTAAAGGGTCCTTGGATGTGACTGCCTCGCTACCAAACGAAATATTTGGTATGCGCACTTCTATTCGTGCAGATCTTCGCCACACAGGCAAAAGCTTTCAAGACGATTTCAATATGATTGAAGTGGCTGCGGTTACCACCATGAATCTGTCAGCGAATATGCGTAATGATGATGGCCTTTCAGTTCGATTGTTTGTTAACAATCTTACCGACGAGGATTATCCGCAGAATATTGGTATTAGTAATTACTATACGCAAAATGCTAATTCGGCTATCGCGCCAACTCAAGATGCTTCTTGGAGTGTTACTCCACGTCGTCCTCGTGAAGTAGGATTGACTGTTGGCTACGAATTTTAATTCGAAGTTTTAACAGTTATTAGAAAACCCGGGCATTGCCCGGGTTTTTTTTGCGTTGTTTTAACGCAAATCCAATCGCGATAAACGGCGTTACAACCTGCAGATACCAATTCCGCCGGTACAGAATCGATGTTTTGGTATAGAAGCGTAAATAATGGGTATAACAGCAACTGCACAGTTTTTTCACACAAAGATTACAAAAAGTTCATAATTTAGTTAATAAGGCGTAAGGTAGCGGCCATGTAGATGTAATGTTCTACATCTGAGGCTGGTATGGGGACAGCTTTTGGGGGTCAGATTTCTTAACTTCCGGTGGTATCAGTGTCGGTGTGTCTATTGCAGATAGTGGCCATTTAGCAAAACCCATACTTTTCACTCGGAACGCCGCCATTAGGGGGTCTACGTAAGTTATTGCAGTTCAATAATTTGCGAAGACAAGTTTTATTAGGCATTTCAAAATTATTATTGGGGAACTCATATGAAAAAAATATATAAAATTACTGCAGGCTTTTTAGGGGCAACCCTTGGGCTATTTGGCACTGGACATGCCATTGCACAAAACAACGGCGATACTTTTTCGCTAGAAGAAATTGTAATCACTGGTCGAAAGCGGGAAGAGAGTCTTACTGACGTTCCTGTATCGATCTCTGTATTAGGTGAAAGCCTACTCGCAGATACCGGTATTCTTACTCAAAATGAGCTGTTTGAGTTGGTTCCAGGTATTTACTACGACGAAGGTCCTGACCGCAACGCGGCATTTCCAAGCGTACGTGGTGTTCAATCTAATGAGATTGCAACTAACCGAACTAAAGTAACTGCTTTTGTTGACGGCATGCCTATTTTGGGTTCGCAGGGTGCCATCGGTTTTGGTAACGCTGCTCAGGTTGAAGTTTATCGTGGTCCTCAGAGTGCGGCCTTTGGTCGATCTACTTTCGGTGGCGCGATCAACTATGTAACTCGTGATCCAGGCGATACTTTTGAAGCTAACATTAGTATGGAAGCTAGTGATTACGGACGTCGTTTGGTTCGTGGTGGAGTTTCTGGTCCTTTGACTGACACCATTGGCTATATGATCAATGGCGAATACGAAGACAGCTCTGCTCCTGACGAGTTTGTTGCTTCTGATGGTACTCAATATGGTGCACGCGGAACTGAGTCTATTTCTGGTAAGTTAGTTTTTACCCCTTCAGACTCTTTAAACGTTGAGTTGAGCTTTAGCCATACCGACGTTAGTGATGGTCCAACTGCTGAGTACTATATTACTGAAGAAGCTCGTGATGCATGTTTTGCAGACGGCGGATTCATTAATCCAGCAATGATGGGTGGCGGTCTCTATATAGACGGCACTATGGATTGCGATTGGAGCCAAGGCGCAAGTTTATATGCGCAAAATGATCGTACTACCCAATTGGAAAATGCTTTCGATAACGCTGCATTTGCTGCTCAATTCCCACAATATCAGGGTCTTACTGCTCAGCAACAAGATGACCTGCTTTTCCTAGCTCAGTCGCAATCAGTTGAAGGCGATTACATGGGTGCACAGGATGAGCGTGATCGTTTTACTGCTCAAGTTGATTACCTAATGGACAGCGGTAACGCTATTCAGTTTTCTTTTATGAAATCTGAGGAATACTACATTCGAGGCAACGATACGGGTCGTGATCCAACAACTCCTATTACATTTGCTCCCGGTATGATGGGCTCTCCTTGGGATCTAGTTGATATGGGTCCAGCGGCAACTTTGGGCACTATCATGTCAGATCCAACTGACATCAATGAGACCTACGCTGAAATTCGCTGGGTATCTCCGGCTGAAGAGCGTCTTCGTTATGTTGTTGGTGCTTCTTTCTACGACTATGACTTCCTAACTACACTGCGTTTTAACGGTTACGGCGCCTTCATTCGAGGCACTGATGCCATTGATCGCTATGCTGCGCTAACGGGTGTTGACGTTACTATTCCAACGAACCTTCTTGGTGAGTCGGCTACTAACTCCGGTATCTTCTTTAACGCCACTTATGACGTAACTGACCGATTGGCTGTTACTGCGGAAGGTCGTTACCAGAATGACGAAGTATCAGGTACAGACACTGTGTCTGGCGCTTCAGGTTCGGTTACTACTACCGCCTTTGTACCTCGGTTGTCTTTTAACTACAGCCTAAATGACACTACTTCTTTCTACGGTCAATACGCTATTGGTAACAACCCTGCCGGTGTAAACGTGGGCTTCTTTAACCCAGCGAAAATCGCTAGTTTGAATGCAGCCAATGACCTGTTTGTGACAAGTGGCGGAACTGAAGGAGCGCCTTACACTGTAGAGAGCGTAGCCAGCTTTAATGAAGAGAAACTGACTAATGTTGAGTTTGGTATGAAAGGCTCCGCTCTTGACGGTCGTCTGCAATACTCAACAGCTGTCTACTTTATGAAGTGGAAAGACAATGTTCAGCCTACTAACCTTTACTGGGGACCAACTCTTCTTCCGGGCGAACGTGCAGCGGCAGAAGATGGTAACCGTACCTTTGTAAACAACGGCGACCAAAAGATGAAGGGTGTAGAGTTTGAAGGTAATTTCGCTCTGACTCAAAACTTCAGCCTTCGCGGTACTTTAGGTCTTCTTGACGCAGAATACACAGACTACTGTGATATCGGTCTTGTAGGTGGTTTAGGTCCTTACGCTGAGTCGGTTGGTAATGCTCTTTTCGACGGTACTCGTAACTACCCTTGCTACACAACAAACGGAAATGTTGCTAAAGAACAGCCTACGGTTACTGCTTCATTGAGTCCAAGCTATCGCGCTGATTTAGCTGATACGGGAATGCGCTGGAACGCTCGTGCCGATATCCGTTATGAAACAGGACAGTGGAGAGAGGCGGCTAACATCGCTAAAACAGCTTCTTTCACTCAAGTGAATTTGTCTGCCGGTCTAACTGGTGATAACTGGGGAGCAACCCTCTATATCAACAACGCGACTGACGACGATACACCTCGTAACTACACTTCCGGTGAAGACTATTCAATTATCGGAGGCGCAGGTCTTGGTCTAGCGGGTCCTGAAGGTCAATATAATGACTATAACTTCCGAGTTACTCCTCGCCAGCAGCGCACGGTTGGAGTTCGGTTGAACTATGATTTCTAGAGGCTAGAACTTCTAGAGTTTAGTTAAAAATATTACTAGGATGACTCGTTGTCCTAGATAAAAACCCCCAAGGCGAAAGCCAAGGGGGTTTTTTTATGTCTGTAGTTCTTAGGTGTTTTTGCTATTCTATTCTCGCAAATTAAGAGGAAAACTTTATATGTCTACCAACAGAAGAGACTTTCTAAAAGTATCTGCAGCGGCTTCTATTGCATTGCCGGGCTGCACAGTTTCCTCCCAATCAATACAAACCTCATTTAAAAAAATTGCCATAGAAGAAGCTTTTGTAACTCAGGATATTGCTGACGAGTGGAACAAAATAATTGCCGCAGGTTCGCCAGGGGAGCCCGGCTTTCGCAAAATGGGAGAGTCCATTTTGGCGGACAATCCCGGCACCCGAATAATTCATCAGCGGTTAATAGATTTGGGCGAAGGCCGAATTCGCGATATGGACGCCAGCGGCATTGATATGCAGCTAATATCCATTACCTCGCCGGGCGTACAGGTACTTGAACCTTCGTTAGCCAGAGATTTGGCACAGGATGCCAATAATCATCTTTCACAGGCCGTTAAAGCCCGTCCAGACCGGTTTGCCGGCATGACTGCCTTAGCACCGCAACTACCAGAAGCAGCGGCTCTCGAGTTAGAACGAAGCGTGAATACGCTCGGATTAAAAGGAGCTCTAATAAACTCCCATACCAATGGCGAATACCTAGATGATCAAAAATATTGGCCAATCTTTGAGGCGGCCAATGCATTGAAAGCACCCATTTACCTGCATCCCCGATCGCCAGGGCAAGGCATGATTGAACCCTACCTAGATTATGGTCTGTATTTTGCCGGTTGGGGTTTTGCAGTTGAAACCAGCCTGCATGCTTTGCGATTGATAATGAGCGGAGTATTTGATCAGTTTCCCGATCTAAAAATTATTCTTGGTCATATGGGGGAGGGCATTCCCTTCTATCTACAGCGAATTGATAACCGCTACCTATTGCAGGTAAAAATCGGCGCGGTAAAAGAAATGCCCAGATTGCCAAGCGAATACTTTAAGGACCATTTTGTCATAACTACCTCGGGCGTAGCGCAGCAATCCTCACTTCAACTGGCCCATGCAGAACTTGGCGCCGACCGCATTCTATTTGCGGCCGACTACCCCTATGAAGATGTTGATGAAGCGGTGCGTTTTATGGATACCGCGGACCTAAACGATATCGACAAGCATAAAATTTGCCACGGCAATGCCGAGCGGCTTTTTAATCTGGGTTAGCTGCTAGTCTGATTTACTTGGAAGCATTCGCTTCAACACATCGTCCTTCTCAACAAAGTGATGATATAGCCCGGCACCGGCATGTACGGCGACAATCATCCAGAATAAAAATGGGCCCGCTATGCGGTAGTGGAAAAAGTCGAAGGGTATTTCCCACTGTTCATAGGTCACGCCCAGTAAATCCATAATCCAAATACCAAAACCGGTGTACTGGAACCCCGGTATCGCAAATAACCCATAATCTACGCCACTGCCGTTGCCCAAATAGCCAGAAAGGGGCATGGCGATCAAAAGCGCATATAGACAGAAGTGACTTGCATGAGAAGCTTTGATCTGCCATTTGGGCATGCTTTCAGGCAGTTTGGGTATGGGGTTCTTTGCGCGCCACCAAATTCGTAGTGCAAAAAATATTAGTACGCTGAAGCCAAACGCTTTGTGAAAGCGGATAACCGGGCTTCGTTGAGGTCCTTCGTTGTAAATTACGTAGTTAAGATACAAGGCCAACAGATATGCTGCTAGAACCCAAAGCGCGGTAAGCCAGTGCAGCCACTTGGCAACACTTCCGTAGTTGGTTTCGGTATTGCGAATCATTCTCTGTTTCCCCAAAAATAAATTTTAGTTAGCAATATTGATCTTGCTCTGGCAGTTACCTGGTTCTATCGCTTTCTGGATAATTCCATTCAAAGTATTTGCCATTCAATCTTGAGTTGGTGCGCAGCAAATATAATCCTTCAATAATATGAGCGTAGCGTACCGGGCCAAAATCTAGAGTCTCGAAACCCAAAGCCTCACAAATTTCTGCAACTACCGCTTTGGCATCTGCATCATTTCCAGCAAGGGGAATAGTAATAGGGTGATCCACTAGCCCGGGATCAATCATGGTATCTGAGCTAATGCTGCTAAATGCTTTCACCACCATTGCTCGGGGAGAAAGGGCCTGTAACCGCTCTGCATTGGAAATGTAAGTTGGATAGTCTACTAGTCCGTCATCACTAATAATTCGGGGGTTGATCGGATCAATAATTATTTTACCCGACAGGTCACCAAGGCTGATTAGCACGTCCTCGGCCACATTCCAGGGCACCGCCAACAGAACTATATTTGCCATTTGGGCTGCCTCGGGTTGCGAGGTTACTGATGCATCGCCTGAGGTTTCTGCTAGTAAGGCCTGCACGTCTTGGCGATCTGGTGTGCGAGATCCGTAGACTACGCTGTGGCCTATCTCGGCCAAGCGGGGCCCCAGTGCACTACCCACTGAGCCTGTGCCGATAACGGCGATAGTCTCGGCAAAAAGGGCTGTTGGTGTAAGTTGCATAAAAACCGCAATCAAAACTGCCAATACAAACTGTCTAATACTCATTAACTTCTCCTCAAGGGTTAGTCTGGGCGTCGCTAGATACTTTTTTATTGGGCAGCATATTAGTTAGTACATCATCTTTGTGCACAAAGTGATGATAGAGGGCCGCGCCTGCGTGCACTGCGATTAGCACCCATAATATGTAGGGTCCTACTAAGTGATAATGAAAATAATCAAAGGGAGCCTGCCACTGATCCCAAGTGAGATTTAAACGATCCAGAACCCACATTCCAGGCGCAGTTCGCCGAAAGCCATCTATCTGGAATATGCCGTAGTTAACGCCGCCGCCATTGCCCAGATACCCAGAGATTGGCATTGCCAGCATAAAGAAATAGAGCAAAAAGTGAGTTGCGTGAGACGTCTTAACCTGCCACCAAGGCATGCCATCGGGAAGCTTTGGCTGGGGGTTAGTTACGCGCCAAAATATCCTCAAAAAGAAGAATATCAGCACACTAAATCCGACAGCCTTATGTAGGGTCTGGGTGGTGCGCCAAGGCTCAGATCGAGTCTCCAAAAAGAAGTGAAGGTAGTAGACCAGAATATAGGCTACCAAAAACAACAGCGCGGTAAGCCAGTGCAGCCATTTGGCCACGCTGCCGTAAGTTGTTTCAGTATTCTTTAACATCTCTATTAATACCTACCGCAAATTTGCCCTAGTGGGCGGTGTCTAAAACAAAATCAAGAATCTCATTGCTGAGCATTCGATCTGAGGTGCCAATAGAGATATTCGGAGAATAGTGATTGTGCCCGGCCAGCTGTCGAACGCGCGGCACAGAACTGTGATCAGATGCCAGTTCATTAGCGAGTCGCAGAGTAGCTGTGGCGGTTGCTCCCAAATCGTACTGCGAGCTGGTTAGCATCACCGGGATACTCGAACGGCTAATATTGCCGAATATCTGCTTTTCTTCCAGGCCCGCTTGGTTAGTGCCGAAATAAGCTTCTGTGCTTGCATCGTAGTTGCCGCTAATAAGAACAATGCCCGCTGCGGTTGCGTATTCGCCATTAAGCACATCCGGGCGAAATGCGTAGTTGGCAACATGACCGCCGCCAGCGGATTTTCCGACTACAAATATATTTTCGGGGTCTCCACCGAAATCACTAATATTGTCGCTTACCCATTGCACAGCAGCAGCTACGTCGTTGGCTCCGTCGGGCCAGTTGGCTTCCGGAGCAAGGCGGTAGGTGGCGGTTACGCCAACTAGGCCAATGCTGGCGAAGTATTCGGCTACATTTCGGGAGCCCTCTTTGTTTCCCCTTACGTAACCTCCACCGTGGAAAAAGATTACCACTGGTGCAAGATCACTGCCGCGGCGATTCGTATCTACGTGCACATCCAGTTGCTGCTTTTCGTGGTCGCCGTAGGCAATCTCTGCTGTCGTCTCAACTTCAGTAGTGCGGTAAGTTCTGGCAATACCAACATACAGTTCGTCAGTTTGCGCTTTCACATTGCCAGACCCGCTCTCGTAGATGGAGCGAATGCCTTGTTGAATTGCTATGGGCATGCCACTGCGAAGAGCATTTGCTAAACCGCGCTCATTTTCGTCGTCACGGCCCCAGCGAAAATCCTGTAGCTCGTCACCTCGTTCGCGGCACGCTTGCATGGTTGAGCTGCGATACTGGTAACCGGGGAATACCAAGATATCTGAACCGGCATCGCGACGATCGTCGCCAGCGGTTAGGCAAAGGCTTGGGTGGTCTCGTAACGCCAAATTTCCATTGGGGACAAAAGTCCAGGCTTGCAGGTCTGAATCAGCGCATTCCGATACCAGAATATTGGCTCCCGGAGCAGCGGATTCTGCGGCTAAGCAGCGGTTATAGGCGGGAATAGCAACATGGTCGGTGGCATCGTCCACCCACTTAAATAGTTGATCGATATTGTCTTCGCCGTACTTACAGGTATGTACGCGTAAAGCTTCATCCGGACGCGCATCTACCCCAAAGCCTGCGACATCCAAACAGTAACCTCTAGGTTCATCCATCGGTACGGCAGTGCGTATATAGCCGCCATCAGCGAAAGCTAAGGAAGATAAAAGCAAGGTAAGTAGGCAGGCAGGAAAGCCCGGTAAAGATCTGTTGTAACTCATTGTATCCCCCCAAAGAGTGCATGTTTATGATCAAATTCCTGCCCACAATAACGTCGACACAAAAAGAAGTCGAGATGCTTTACAAGCCTTGGCTTTGACCAATCAATTATTTGTGAGTGGCAACCCAGATAGAAAAAATGGAGCTAGCTTCGATGCTGTTTTTCACTGATAACCAAGGCGGTGCCACCCAATATCGCTACTGATGCAATTGTGAGTCTAAGGCTGAGGGGTTCTCCCAGGAAGAGGATTCCACCCATAGCGGCAATTATCGGCACGCTAAGCTGAACCGTAGCGGCATTGGTAGCTTTGAGGGACGGTAGCACCGCATACCAAATGCTGTAGCCCAAACCAGAGGCCAGGGCGCCTGATGCCACCGCATAAAGAAATCCCGCAGTATCGACAGAAATATTCTTAAACAAAAATAGCGCAAGCAGAACCGCAATAGGAGCGGCGCGTAGAAAGTTACCCGCGGTTACACTGCTTGGATCCCCGGCATTTTTGCCCCGCAAAGAATATATTCCCCATGCGATTCCCGCAGCCAACATAAGAATAGCTCCGGTTAGGGGAGGTGATGATAAACCGGGAAGCATTAATCCCACCAAGCCGGAGATTGCGACTACTAGGCCCATAGTTTGGCGCTTGCTAAGCCGTTCGCCTCTATAAAGGCCATAACCAATCATAGTTGCTTGAACTGCGCCGAATAAGAGTAATGCTCCTGTTGCGGTCGGCAAGCTGATATAGGCAAATGAAAACCCTGCCGCATAGGCAAACAACGCTAGTGCTGACCACCAATCTCCACCCTTGGGTTTTTTTGTCGGCGACAACTGCACTATCGTCCAAAGCACAAGGGCACCAGAAACCAGTCGAATTGCGGTAAAGCTGGCTGCATCCATACCGTTATCCGCTAGGGCCATTCTGCAAAGAATAGAATTGGCGGCAAAAGCGACCATTGCTAAGAAAGTAAGACCAACTATACGAACGATAGGCATTTAAATAGCTATTCCGGCTGAAGGAGTAAGCGAAGAGTAGAAACGGAATTGCGCGGACAAGCAACCGTTGATAGCACCGCTTCCATGTCCAAAATTCGATCTTTTGTAATCTCGGTGTCATTTTTCCTTTTGTCTGGTTAATATCAGGCGGTTGAAAAGGCCCACTGCGGGCTTAGGCCAATTTTGGTCAGTGCTTAGGGGGAACTATGCAATTCAAAAATATTCAAGCAACAGTGCTATTTATCGCACTTACTTCTTTAGTCGGATGTTCTGATTCCAGTGAACCAGCTGCAGTTGCGGTGCCAGAAATGGCTACAGCGGATTGGGTACTGACCAATGGTCAAATCCTTACGGTTGATGCGGACTTTGGTATTACCGAAGCCATGGCGGTTAAAGATGGGCTGATTCTCGCCACCGGTTCAAACCTGGAAATGATGAGTTACGCCGGTCTCAATTCAGAAGTAACTGATCTAGCCGGTCAAACGGTTGTACCTGGCCTAATCGATAACCATATGCACTTTGTTCGTGGGACCAAGCACTGGTACCGGCTTGTACGTTGGGATGGTGTTAAATCCAGAGCGCAAGCTCTGGAAATGGTCAAAGAGCGCGCAGCGCAGCTACCTGAAGGCGAATGGCTGATGGTCATGGGCGGCTTTATATTTGATCAGTTCCAAGATAATGCTGAGATTTTCAGCAGAGAAGAATTAGATGAAGTATTGGCGGATCGACCTCTCTATATACAGGAAGGCTATGGTCGAGCATTTGTGAATAGTGCCGCTCTAGAAGCTGCAGGTATTTCAAACGAAACGGAGGGCCCGGATGGCTTGATCCGAAATGAACAGGGCGAACTGACCGGCGAACTGCGCGGCGGTGGTGCTTACGGTCTGGTGGATCGACATATTCCTGAGCCTTCAGAAGTAACATGGGACAACAGCGTCAAGTACACCGTTGATAGTCTGCTCAGTATGGGCATGACGGCGGTTTACGATGTAGGCGGTAATACAGTCACGCCCGCCTTTTATGAGTCAGTTGGGCGCATTGCCGATGACGGCAATCTAAAAATGCGCGTCTACTATTCTTTGAACGAGCAAAACAGTAATAGTAGTAGTGCTGAAGAAATTATGACGGAAATGCGCAATAACGAGCCCGATATGGAAGGGTTACGATTTGCTCAATTTGGTTATGGTGAAACCGTATATCGCCCTTTGCGAGCCAACCCCTTTGTGGTTTCAGATGAAGACCGCGAACATTTCAAAAATATCGCAATCACTGCGGTGGAAAATGGTTGGCAGACAAATGAGCATTCCAGCCGGGAAGTGAAAATTTCTGCAATGGTGGATATTCTTGAAGAGGTCGCCGAGAGCCACCCGGCAATGCTGGATATGCGTTTTACCATAGCCCATACCAACGGCATTCAGCCTGAATCAATAGAACGCGCCAAAGCATTGGGAATGGTGTTTGCGGTGCATAGTTCGCGAAGACAATCAGGCCTATCGGGTTCCGAGAACCCCGCCAGCCAACCTCCAGCCCAAGTAATAAACGATCTGGGTGGCATCTGGGGATTGGGTTCAGACGCTACTACTGTGGGCAGTCCAAATCCTTTCCATACCATTGGATGGGTAGTTAGTGGCCGAAACATCGCCGGAGATATAACACAGCCGTTTACTGTGTCGCGCGAAGACGCCCTCACTGCACACACTCGAACCAATGCCTATATATTGTTTCGAGAAGATGACCTGGGCAGCTTAGAAGTAGGTAAACAGGCTGATTTTGTAGTGCTTGACGGTAACTATATGACCGTACCGGAAGCCGAGATCGAAAATCTTAAATCGGTTATGACCGTTGTCGAGGGTGAAGTGGTTTATTCCGCGCCTTGAGATCCAAATTGGAATCGTTGGAATTTGGAATGAAAGAAATTTTTGGGGGAACAATAAAAATGATCAGACGTATAGCTATTTTTACCCTGGCAGTGATCTTCGCTGCTAGCGCACAGGCTCATCACTCGACCACTCATTTTTCACCAGACGTAAGCGAAATGCAGGGCGTACTGGTGGATTTGCACTGGCGCAATCCCCACGTGTATTTCTTTCTGGAAACGGTGGAAGAAAACGGTGAAAAGAAAACTTGGGAAATGGAGGCGGGCACCATCTATATGATTGGTCGCGCCGGCGTTACCCGCGATCTATTTACCGTTGGCGATACTATTCGTGTTGCGGGAAACAAATCCGAGGTCTATGAGGACAAATTTTGGGTTGAAAATATCCTTACCGCCGAAGGGAAGGAAGTGCTGGTGGTGGGGGGTGGAGCTCCATATTTCACCGATGAGCTTATTGGCGGCCGTAGCCAGTGGTCTAATGATGCCTTCGTCCAAAATGGACCAGCGAGCGAAGGAAGTGGCATATTTAGAGTATGGAGTCCGCCCAATGGCGAATACCAGACGCGACTTACCGGCGATCCGGAAAATAATATAAACGATGTAGCTACCGCTGCCTCCAGAGAAGCTGGAGCCTCTTTTGACCCCTATACCTTTGATGCAGCCTGCGAGCTACCTGGTATGCCAAGGGTAAATCATGGCCCGCATCCACACCAATTTGTCGAAGATGGTGAAAACATACTGCTTGTCGCCGAGGAGTTTTATGTAACCCGAACCATTCACATGAATTCGGATGTAGACCCTGAAACCGTGCCGCATTCACCACTGGGATACTCGGTGGGTCGATGGGAGGACGAAAATACGCTAATAGTAGAAACCTCTCGCGTCAACTTCCCCTATATGAATCTGAGCCCTATTGGTCAGAGCACAAATGTCAGTATGTACGAGAAATATGTACTCACACCGGAAGAAAATAGAGTGGACTTTGAGGTGATTATCCGCGACTCGGGCATGATAACCGAGCCTCTAATAGAGCGCGGGGTCTGGATAGATATTGGCGAAACTGTTGACGAAACTTACGACTGCATTCCCGCAGAAGTGGCCAATCAGTAGACCCTAATTTTAAAAAAGTGAGTCCAAGAAAATGTTTAGATTTATAGTTGTTTTGACCCTTGCAGCGATGTTCCCCATTGGGGCAACCGCTCACCACTCGACTACCCACTTTTCTCGGGAAGTAAGTGAAATGGAAGGCGTACTTGTAGACTTACATTGGCGCAATCCCCATGTGTATTTCTTTCTGGAAACCGTGGAAGGCAACGGTGAAAAGAAAACCTGGGAAATGGAAGCGGGCACCATATATATGATTGGTCGCGGCGGCGTTACCCGGGATCTATTTACGGTTGGCGACACCATTCGTGTTGCGGGCAATAAATCAGAGGTTTACGACGAGAAATTCTGGGTCGAAAACATCCTCACTGCCGAAGGCAAGGAAGTGCTGGTAGTGGCGGGTGGCGGTCCGTACTTTACCGATGAATTGATTGGCGGCCGCAGCCAGTGGACAAATGAAGCTTTTATTAAGAATGGACCCTCAGTAGAAGGAAACGGCATTTTCCGCGTTTGGAGCCCACCCGTAGCTGGCACTGTGCAAACTGTGCTCACTGGAGAACCAACTACTCGACTAAACAATATTGTGACCGATGCCGCCATCGCGGCCGGCTCATCCTGGGATCCTTACGCTTTTGATGATGCATGCGAGCTACCAGGTCTACCACGAGTTAACTTTGGACCACATCCTCACCAATTCATCGAAGACGGCAACGACATACAGCTTATCGCCGAAGAATTCTATGCAACCCGAACCATTCACATGGATTCAGATGTGGACCCGGAAACAGTGCCGCATTCGCACCTTGGATATTCCGTGGGTCACTGGCAAGACGAAAATACATTGTTGGTTGAAACCACGCGTATCAACTTTCCTTACATGAATTTGGGTGGTATTGGGCAGAGCGAAAATGTGAAAATAAACGAGCGCTATGTTCTGAACGAGGCCGAGGGCCGACTCGACTACGAGGTCATCATCAATGATCCAGAGATGCTTACCTCAGACTCTATTCAACGTGGTGTCTGGATAGATATCGGTGAAACGGTAGATGAATCATACGACTGTATTCCTAGCCAGGTAGCGGGCGGATAAATGAAGACTCTACTGGTCATGCTGGTTGGGATATATCTGGTACTTGCTACTCCCGTATACGCGCATCACTCGCAAGCGGAGTTCGGAGGCAACCAACTAGAAGAAATGCAGGGAGAGATAATTGGCGCTTATTGGCGCAACCCCCATGTGAATTTCACCCTAAAAACCCTTGATCAGAATGGCAACGAAGAAATATGGGAAATGGAAGCGGGCGCATGGAATGCGCTCTCCCGTCGAGGCGTGCCTAAAGACGCAGTTACTGCCGGCGATATGGTAACCGTCGCCGTTACTCGTTCCAGCAAACGTTCTAGTCAATTGCGCCTCAGCAACATACTGATTCTTGATAGCGGCGTTGAGGTTGTTTTTGGTAATGGCGCGCCGCGATGGGCGAATCAAGGCACGAATCAAGCCTTTGGAGGTAGCGGCGGCGCTGCCTCCGCTTCGGCAAATACAGCTCCGGCAGATACCTCTGGTGACGGCCTGTATCAGATCTGGTCCATAGCCGGTGGTCGCCGTGTGCCTTTGGACGGCGAACTACCCCTGACAGAGCAGGCCAGAGTAGCTCAAGCTGCATGGGACCCAATTACTGAAGACCCACTATTGCTGTGCATACCGCCAGGGATGCCCTCGACCATGGGCAATCCTTATCCTATGCAGTTTTCTGAAAGGGACGGCAATATAGTTATCCATTTAGAAGAATTTGATAATGTGCGAACCATACATATGGATCCGTATGCCGAGGTTGGTGCTGCCGGACCCTTGGGGCATTCTGTAGGCCGCTGGCAGGATGGCAGCCTTCTGGTAGAAACCACTAATATTAATCATCCCTACTTCAATCGAGTAGGTGTTGCTCAATCTACTGAAGTAACCACATCGGAGCGTTTTACTCTAAGTGATGACAGTAGAAGGCTGGATTACTCCTTAACAATAACGGACCCAAATACCCTTACCGAGCCGGTTAGTTGGAGCACCTACTATGCTTCCGGTCGTGGTGAAGAAATCAAAGCCTATGAGTGTACGGTTGAGCGCTACGTGCCGCGTTAGGTCAGTTCCTCAAGACTGATGTTTAATAGATCCTGAAATAGAGGAGCAGTAACTACCGTGAAATATTTCCAAACCCTTCTGGCGGGTCTAGTAATGCTGATGTTGACGCAGATTGCGTTCGCGCATCACTCGCAGGCGGAATTCGATCGCAGCGAAATTATAGAAATGGAAGGCGAAATAACGGCCGCTTACTGGCGCAACCCACACGTTAATTTCTCTCTCAAAACCATTGATAACAACGGCAATGAAGAAGTTTGGGAGATGGAAACCGCGGCCTGGAACTATCTCTCCCGGATCGGCATACCCAAAGACTCCATAAAGGTAGGAGACAAGGTAAGGGTTGCCGTATTCCAGTCAACCAAACGGCCTCGCCAACTCTCCCTAAATAATGTGTTACTAGAAAGCGGCATTGAAATTGTTTTTAACGGTGACGGATTCAGCGGCAACGGCCAGTCTCGCTGGTCTGATAGATTTTATGGCATAGAAGGTGGAGAAGCCGCGATTCAGCCGGCTACGATTACGCCCACTGGAGACTTAGGTCTATTTCAGGTTTGGGCAATAGCTGGTGGTCGACGCGTACCATTAGACGGCGAACTACCGCTGACCGAACAAGCCCGAGCGGCTCAAGCCGCATGGGATCCCATAGCACAAGATCCGCTATTGCGATGCATATCACCGGGCATGCCACCGACCATGGGCAACCCTTATCCTATGCAGTTTAGTGAGCAGGACGGCAATATCATTTTGAAGTTGGAAGAGTTCGATAATGTTCGAACTATATATATGTCGGGCAATGTTGAAGCTGGCGCGCCAAGTCCGCTGGGACAGTCTCTCGGCCGCTGGCAGGACGGTAGCCTCTTGGTAGAAACGAATAACATCAACTATCCCTACTTCAATCGTGTGGGCGTAGCTCAAAGCACAGAAGTAACTACCTCGGAGCGTTTTACACTTAGCGAAGATGGTCTGCGGCTGGACTACGAACTAACTATTACCGACCCCATTACTTTCACCGAGCCGGTTAGTTGGGGTACTTACTATATCGCGGGTAGTGGCGAAGTTTTACATCCCTACGAATGCACGGTTGAGCGTTACGTAGATCCTTAATTCTATTTTTCTGACTAAGACTGAGTAATTACTCAGGTTCCACTGCTCTGGCTTCTAAAGAAATCAGTAATCTAACTTCAGGGAAAAATCCGAGGTGAAGATCGGCATCCAATCCGTACTCGCTGCGATCGAAGGTCGTCGAAGCGTCGGCTCCGCATAACTCTACTCCGCTACGATGATGGGGTTGGCACCGGAACCGATCAATAATTAGATCCAAAGGCAAAGTTATTCCATGCATGGTCAACATGCCCTCAACGGCTGTGGGTTCACCTTCGATAAAACCTTTCAGGGTGCCTTGGTAGTTTGCCGTGGGAAATATTGCGACTTCCAAAATATCATTAATTGCGGTGGCATTCATGCCTTCGTGGCCAAAATCAATGGTTGCCATATCCATGGTGATATCAACGCTGCCCGTCTGCGCTTCTCTGTCCATTACTACGGTGCCAGAAGTTGAATTTACCTTACCGCGCCAAATAGAAAGTCCAGCAAAATGATCTGCCTCAAAGGAGGGGTAGGTATGGGAGGGATCTATTCGATAGGTTATTGGTTCGGCAATTGTTGCTGCTGCAAAGCAGTAAGAAACGCAAAGCAAAAGCGCCACACTTAAATAGTTGTTCTTCATTCGAAGACCCCCCAATCAATTTGAGTGATTATTATGGCAAAAAAGGCACCGGAGTCTATTTAAGAATTGTTGCTTGCTTTTGGAACTCTCAATTCGAGCTCTAAATAGAAGGCAATTTTATCGAGCGCAGCACCACAAACTTTTCGTTAGAGGCGAGGGTTTCGCAATTGCCAAAAATCTCTTTAAGACGCCTGTAGTAACCCAGGTGCAGATTGGCAACGACCTGTATTTGCCCATCTGTCCGAAGTACCCGTTTTGATTCTCTAAACATTTCAAGAGCAGTGCCTGAATTTCTGGCGCCAGCATCATGAAAGGGCGGATTATTTAGAATTAAATCCTGAGATTCATCTTCTATGTTTTCGAGGCAATGCATGGCGAGACACTGGTATTGATTCTCGAAATTTTCTAAAAGAGAAAGCCGAATACCTTCTTTTGCTGATTCGATAGCGGCGTAGGATTCGTCTACAAAGGTGACCTTTGATTCCGGTGCTCGCTTAGCTGCTGCAATTCCTAAGGCTCCAGTACCACAGCCTAGGTCCAGAATATCTATACCTGAGGATTCAGTGACTGCTTCAGGTATTTGCATAGCTTTAAGCAAAAACTGAGTGCCGTAATCGAGACTGCCGTGGCAAAACACTCCTGGGTAGGAAGCCAGTGTCAGATCATCCGGCGTTTTGCTTATATGCGCGGCAATGCTAAATACTTTGGCAGCCGCTGGTTCTAATTGCTCTGGATTTTGCTGATCTGGTTTTAAATTAGTGGTGTCAGATGCGATCGAAGCAAAAATAAGGCGAGCTTTCTTTTTTGCCAGAGAGCTAGTGGTTATGCCTATGTATTTTTCAAAGAGAGCCAGGGTCGAGTTATGCACATTTTTTACCATGCCCGCGCCAAATATCTGTGTATTGTCCGAAAGCATTGGTCGAATTCGGCGCAAAATATCTTCAAGTTGCGCAAGGCTCTTGGGTATTTTTATAAGGGCTAGGTCGTAGTAACTTTCGGAACTGCGTCGAGAGAACTCGAGACTACTAATAATCTGGATGTTATTGGGATCAATTTTATTGGCAATGGCATTTGCGGTTATTGCTGTATTGGATATTGCCGAATCAGAGACAACTGTTATTTCAGCTTTCTGAAAGGATGGGCTTTGGTGTAAACCGAGTCCTAATGCGCCAAAGCCATCACCAAATATTATGTTTTTTTTTGTCTTCTGTTCGGCCCTCTGTTTATCCACCTGCACATCCATCTGTTCATGTATATGCGCAAGCAAATACTCATCTGCTGCATCCCAGGCACGTAATTTTTCATTTGGATCAATTGGAAACCGGTGGAGACTAAGAACTCCATAGGGCGTTGTGAAGCTAATCTCAGGGGGCATAGATGATCTTAATGGGAAGGCTCTCGGCGGACTGACTTTCGTCGGACAGGGCAGACCGGGAGTGTAATCGAATCAGACAAGAGAGTCTGCGAAGATTTACCTATTCTGCCCCAGTATTGACTTACCTAGCCAATATATATGGATACCGCGATTAACAGCAATGTAACTGCCATGCCCGCTAATACGACTTTGCCAATATTTTGCAGCGCAACTTTGTCTTCTCTAATCATGAAATTGTTCCTCAATCTGTACCGAAATTTGTGTGGTTTTCATGAGTATTAAATTAGCAAATATACGCTTTTGGGATGTTGACTCAGGTCAAGGTGGAGCCCAGTGATTAAGCGTATAAATGACTTGGAAAATATCGATTTCAGGCAGTGAAATTTAATATTACTGAAAAGTAATATTTAGTAATCAATTAAAGTTATGCTGTATAGATGGTGATAATAAAATTTATAAACAGCTGTTTTTATTATTCTAAATAATTTTTATAGGGGGATAAATATGCATTATTTCAATAAGTTAGTAATTGGATTGCTGGGGGCGGCCCTTGGGCTGATCGCGCCAGTTGGTGTAATTGCACAAGGCGCAACCATTGAAGAAGTGCTGGTTACTGGCCGGAAACGGGAAGAGAGTCTGACCGACGTACCGGTCTCCATTTCGGTATTTAACGCAACACTATTAGCCGAAGCAGGTATCGCCCAACAGGACGACCTTTTTGCGGCAACTCCTGGTCTGGATTACGGTAACTGGAACGGTACACGTACAGATAACAATCCAGGTGTTCGTGGCGTTCAATCTGAACTTCGCGCTTCAAACCAACAGAAAGTAGCTTCCTTTATCGATGGCATGCCAATGAACGGCAACACCGGTACGCTGTCTTTTGCGGGCGTTGACGCGGTTGAAGTATATAGAGGGCCACAAAGTGCGGCTTTTGGTCGATCTACCTTTGCTGGTGCGATCAACTACGTAACTTCGGCTTCGGCAGAAGAATTTGAGGGTAAAGTAACCCTGAAGGGCACCGATTTGGGTGGACAGGAACTGGGTCTGCTACTTACTGGCCCTATCACCGATAGCCTTGGGTATCGAATATCCTATGTGAATGGCGATGACAGGGGGCCGGACGAATGGCAAACCACTGAAGGCATTGATGACAGTCGGCAACAAACTGAAAGAGTTACAGCCAAATTAAATTTTGAGCTTTCTGATACGGCCTATGGCGACATCACTTTCAGCCGCCTTACTGCAGTTGATATGCGGGGTGCTGCCTGGCGTGTTGATCCAACTACCTGTGGCGTTGGATCCGGTATTATTCGTAACAGTATGGGTACCATGACTGAGATGCCTGCAGGCGTTTGGGATTGTGATGTAGGGGCACCTGCTGGTGGCTTGCCGCGTAATACTCAAATGTACGATCAATTTATTGGTCAATATGCTGCAAACAATGCTGCCTATACAGCTGCATTTGGTATGGCTGACGCTGATTTGAGTGGCGATGTGTCTTTAGCTGAATTTTTGGCACAAACTGATGGTGCTGGAGCGACATACGAACAATTACTCTTGGGCGCAACTGTTGTACCTGCTTGGACTTCAGATGTGGATCGTATCCAGGGTACGTTGAACTTCGAAGTTGGCGATAACCTGGTTCAACTTTTAGGTATGACCAGCGAAGAAACCTTCCACCGGTGGGACGACAACGACTCTACCGATACTCTGGCTGTATTTGGTATGGGTATGCTTGGCCCCAATACTATGACCATGGGTGCTGTTGGTGGTATCGATGAGCTCTATACCGAAATTCGTTGGATCTCTCCAGAGGATCAGCGCTTACGCTATACCGCTAGTGCCACTTACTATAGTTACGAAAATAACCTTCAGACATACAACAACCTTGGTGCACAAGAGTTAGGCTTACTATTGCCAAGTGGCAACCCAGTTAGTCCACGTACTGGCATTACCATTTCTGAAAATGCTACCAATATGGGTATTGGTTTAAATATGGCCTATGATCTGTCGGATCGCACAACGCTTTCTCTTGAAGGCCGTTATCAGGTGGATGAGGTCTGCGGCCAGGATGCACTTGGTGCCAATGTTGAACTTTGCTCCGAGACTAAATCATTTGCGCCACGTATTGGTATCAATACAACCATCAGCGATAGCATGAGTGTTTATGCTCAATACTCTATCGGTACTAACCCTGCTGGGGTGAATATTGCTTATCAAGATCCTGGCAATGTCGAGGCCTTGGCCATCGCCGCCGGTAATCTCGCGGTACCCGCCACAGATACAAACGCTAATGCTTTGGCTAATGCAGGGTTTCAGTATGGTGTAGGTGGTGCTCCGGCTCCGCTTATAGATTATGACGAAAATACCTTCCAAACTTTTGACGAAGAAACCCTTACCAACTTTGAAGTTGGTGTTAAGGGCAGCTTTGCAGACCGCAGAGGTGCTTATACCGCTGCTGTCTACTTTATGATCTATGAAGATATTATTGGTGCCGAGAACCTCGATTGGGATGACGTTGCCGTGATCGGTGACGCTGATGGTTCTACTTACGACGGCTGGAACGCCGGCGAATGGAATGATTTTACTGGAGAGCGTACTTGGATTAATCAGGGCGATTCTGAAATGTACGGTGTTGAGTTAACGGTAGATTATGCTCTTGACGATACCTGGCAGGTTGGCGGTTATTTAACTCTGAGTGCAGCAGACTATACTGATTACTGCTCTATTCAGGCGCCAAGTTACTCCTACATTGGTGGAGGGTCTGTATTAGATATCTTGAGCCCTGGAGCCGGTGATGACGTATTGAGCTCCTGTGGTGTAGTGGACGGCAACCAACTATCTCAACACTCGCCATTTACCGCTAACTTCAATGTAAGTGCATCACTTCCAGAGACTATGTTTGGGTTCAATACTACAATCAGATTAGATCTTCGACACAAAGGAAAGCACTACGAAGATCACTTGAACTTGCTAGAGCGCGCAGCTGTTACTACCTCTAATCTCTCGGCAAATATGCGATCTGAGAGTTGGACTGTTAGGGCTTTTGTCAATAATCTGACTGACAATACCGAGCCTGGACGTGTGTCATTGGGACGCGACTTTATCAACAACGCGAACCCTACTCTGGGAGCCACAGCGGTTCACACCTGGGGCATTAGCCCAACTAGACCACGAGAAATTGGGGTACAGGTTGAATACAACTTCTAATAAATAGTAGAAATAACCTTGAAATGCCCGAGCTCTGCTCGGGCATTTTTTTGTCTGGATTTTGGCAGCTGGCAATCTTCCTGCTTACAGGAAGAATTAAAGATTAAATTGGTGACTCAGAAAATCAACCACTTTGCCTATGGTTATAGGGGTTCCAAAATTGCGCGCGCCGTGACCGCCATCCGCTACCAATACGTACTCAATAGTCTTTGCACCCCTGCGATCAAGCAGAGCGCTAAATAGTCTGCCGGATTGCCCTCTGGCGATTAGGGGGTCCATGGCACCGTGCATAATAAGAAAGGCAGGTAGTTCGGTATCCGCTGGCAATTCGGCAAGATAAGTCAGAGGACTTGCTTGTGCTGCCAGTTCGGGGTTTTCACCAACAGCAGCACCAATAAATCTCGATTCCGGTGAGTTGGCGCCCGCATTTAAGCCCGGCCCGCGCTCAACGCCGGTTAGCTCCATATCCGCATCCATAGTAGAAAAAACAATGGGTGGAAACCAAACTACACTGGCGGTTAGTCGGCTTTTTTCACTATCAGATAAAGCGATTCCGGCCATAGCAGATAGATGGCCGCCCGCAGATCCACCAAAGGAGGCCACCCGGGTTCCGTCGTAGCCGTACTTTCCGCCGTTTTCCCGGATGAACCCAAAAGCGTTCCGAATATCTTCCAGCTGCGCAGGCCATACCGCCTCACCGCTTAGCTGATAATTCATTGAAGCCACCGCGATACCTGCATCTATCAATTCTGGAAGCCCGGCGGGGTTTTCCTTTCCTCCGGCGCGAAAACCACCACCGTGCAGATACATGACGATCGGCGGACTATCTATTCCTTCGGGCAAATAAATGTCTAATAGGTTGCGTTCGGAAGTATCGCCATACTCAAGGTTGAAGTGGGTGACTGCATTGTATGGAATAGCCGACTGGACATTTCCCCCACCGGGCCTTTGCGCAAATGCAGAGGCGCAGAAGCATGTAGCTACCAGCAAGGTAAGTATGAGTAGACTGTTTTTGATATGTGGCTCCTAAGGAAAATTTTTTAATGCAGTTCAGCTAGCAGAATAATTTGATCCAAAATTCCCTACTCTTTTAGGGCGTCAGTGACAAAAATGCCAAAACCAATGAATTTGCCCATATTGATCTTTTCATATCACCCTACACTATATTGTGGCGATCTTATAATGCAGCCTAGTCATACAAAGTGTAATCAGATTTACAAATCGGCGCTATCGCCTGCAGGAACCACCGCTTCAACAGAAATAAGCAGGTTTACAAAGGGAAGGAAAACGCCATCCAATCCATACATTAGGCCGTAAGTGGAGCGGTCAAAATTGGCAGAGGCATCCGCACCGCAAACTTCACGACCATGTTGGAAATGGGGTTTACACAGGAATCGGTTAATAGTCAGATCTAGCTCGTTAGTGACGCCATGCAGGGTCAAACTACCTTTGACTGCAGTAGGAGTGCCATCCACAAAGTCTGCAAGCTCACCGGAGTATGTGGCGACCGGAAATTCTTCCGCAAAAACCACATGGTCTTTAGCGCTGTTGGTCATAGGCTCAAAGCCAAAATCTATAGAATTCATATCCAGCTCCGCATTGACCGATCCGGTCTCTGCTTCCCTGTCCATAATTATGCTGCCACTGGTAGAAGTGATCTTGCCGCGCCAAATCGAAAGACCACCCTGATGGTCGGCCTCAAAAGCCGGATAGCTGTGACGCGAGTCGATTACATAGGTAACCGGGTCTGCACAGACAAGCCCTGCTGAACAAATAGCTATAACAAATACCAAAGTGCATTTTAGATTGGTCAAATTCATGTGGTGGACCTCATCAAGTTGAGCGCATATTACATTACCCCTAAGTCTTCCAGGAAGCAGAAGTCCTAGGGGTTAACAATTCTTAGTACGGTCATTGGTGGCAGAAGTGGCACTTAAGAGCGACTTGTGGCAGATTGACTTTAGCTTTAAATAAATTGGTAAAAAGTAAGGGTCTCAAAATCCAAATTACTAAATGCTGAACTAGTCAATAAGGGGAACATCAATGCCATTCAATCGAATTAAGTCCGCAGTTTTTGCGACGCTTACACTTCGCGGCTCGGGATGAATAGTGCTCATGGGTCAGTGCGCGAGAATAGGGTTTTAAAATTGAAACTCTGTTACTTGCCCTTTTAAAGCTTGGAGGATTAAGAATTATGTTCAAATCAACAATAAGTATTAGTTGTATTGCTATTGCTGCCGCGTTTTGGATGCAGATAGCTACTGCCCAGCCAGAACCTCGGCTATCCGGCGGAAACGATTTAACTACCATGGCGCGGGACCCATTCCAGATATTCGACAACCTCTACTTTGTAGGAATAGGTGAGGTTGGCAGTTATGTGATTGAGACCAATGATGGTTTAATTCTGCTTGATACTCTTTGGGATAATCCGGGTTATACCGAATATTTACTTGGCAATATTCGTGAAGTGGGTCTAGATCCAATGGACATCAAATATGTGATTATTCTCCAAGGCCATCGCGATCATTACGGCGGTGCGCGAGCGCTGCAGCAAATAATTGATGCGCAGTTCGGCACTGCCGAAGAAGATAGAAAATTGATAGTCGACGACTTCGGCGAATGGGCGCCGCGCATCGACTTTATTATCGAAGAAGGTGACTCTCTGACATTGGGCGATACCACACTGGACTTCGAAATCACGCCGGGGCATACGCCGGGCACAACCTCCATTCGACTCTCGGTTTTTGATAATGGCACCGAGCATCTTGCTTATCTGCACGGTGGTCCGGCCCTTCGTACTAAAGAACCCGAAGCAGGGCGGATATTTATCGAGGACCTGCAGCGTATTCAGCAGATTCCTGGAATCGAAGTGCAAATTGCCAACCACTTTGATATTGCCGCCCGCGGCGCGCCCGATCTGTTTGGACGAGCTGCATTATTAGCAAGACGACAGCCCGGTGAACCACATCCCTGGGTTGATCCAGAGCACTTTCAGCGCTGGCTAACCGAGTTGATTGAGGATACCCACCAGTATATGGCCGAATAGAGGGTTTTCTTACTAAGCGCTTTAGTAGAGAGGGCGATTGCAGATGAACAAAGGATTCGTAGCTATTTCGCTGCTAAGTATCGCCGCTGCGGTACCTAGTTTCGCTCATCACAGCTATATCCACATTGATCGCAGCAGCATTATTGCTTTTGAAGCGAAGATTTTGGATTTCCAGTGGCGCAATCCTCATGTGTACATACGTATTGGTGCGCTCGACGAAAATGGAGAGGTCGCAGAAAACGGTGAGTGGGAAATCGAGACTGGCAGTACGCCCATACTTATTCACAGCGGTTGGTCAGAAGACTCTATTAGTACCGGCGACATAATCCAGCTTAGGGCGCATCCCGAGCGCGGAACAACTCGAAATTACGCACTTCTGCAGTCTCTAACTACAGAGGACGGCACAGTGCTTGAACAGGGCATCGTGCCCTCCAAAGCGATTGAGACCACTACTGATTTCAATGTTGTCTGGAAGTCGCGTTTAGAGGCTCACGCTCCCTTCGAAGTGGTCAGCGCGTTGTTTGCCGATTTTATTCAGGTTCCGGTGACCGAGTCAGGTCAGGCTTCTTTGGACAGCTACGACCATGATCGAGACAATCCAACCGCGGTTTGCAGTGGATATGGCCTTATCGCCGGCTTGACCTCGCCCCACTACTTGAACCAAATAGAAACGCTAGAAGACCGCGTCATTATTCGGGACGAGTGGTTCGATGCCGAGCGCACTATATACACCGATGGCCGTGATCACCCACTCAATGGCGAACGCACCCGGTTAGGCCACTCTGTAGGTCATTGGGAGGCAAATACACTGGTAGTGGATACAAGGCTGTTCGCGGAGCATGTCTCGCCCTATGGCATCGGGCTCGCCTCCGGGGAGCAGAAGCACATAGTTGAACGCTACACATTGAATGAAGACGGTCGAGGCTTAAGTCTCGAAGTTTTTCTAGAAGACCCAGAGTACCTAGCCCAAAGCTTCAGTGGCAGGCTGAACTGGGACTATACGCCGGACTTTGATTTTTACCGCTACGACTGCGATCCGGAAGTTGCCACTCGGTTTACTGCACCCTAAAAGATAAAGCTTCCCAGAAATGGTAGCAGTCTATTAAGCAATATTCTTAAGCGCTTTTTTGCAGCGTATTTTCTGACATTCCAGCGGCTTCTAGCCAAAGAGTTTTTTGAAATGCTGGGTTATACTTTTTGGATATGTGGTTTCTGTAGGAGGTATCCCATGCCCGTTTTTATGGAGCCGGTTTTGAGCTTAGCGCTGCTTGGCTTTATAGGTTTATCAGCCATTGCTGTTATTGGTTTGCTGATAGTTGGTCTGCGGCCTCCATCCTCAGCTCAAAAAGTCCGAGCATTTCTAGTATTTTCAAAGTCTAAAATAATTGTTTCAACAGAGATTATATTCCTTGTGTTTTTGGGCCAGCAGGCAGTGGCGGCTCCAAATGTGCTTCTTATCCTAGCCGACGATATGGGTGTAGAGGCATTGTCAGTCTATGGATTGGGTAAAACTGCCCCAACAACCGCAACTCTGGATGGGATTGCCTCAGAAGGTGTGCTGTTTAAAAATTTCTGGTCGCAGCCGGTGTGTTCGCCCACTCGAGCTACCATTATGACCGGCCGCTACGGTTTCAGAACCGGCGTGGGCAGGCCCATTGCGCCGGAAGCGGACGGCGGCGTATCCGGACCCTTGCCTCTGCCATTGGCTAAACCGACTTACGCACCCTATGAAACGCCTGGCAATGAGCGACAAGCTGGAAACCCACCAAGCCGAGGATTGCGGGCCGATGAGTTTATGTTCCCCATGGCTTTGGATGCAGGTACCGGAGGAGCCTATGAGACTGCCGCCATCGGCAAATGGCACATGGCCGACGCTGCCAATGGCTGGTTGCAGCATCCTTGGGCCGCGGGCATAGATTACTACTCCGCCGTTATGCACGGCGAAGATTCTTACTTCACTTGGCGCAAGAACCTGAACGGCGAGATTGTCCGGTTGACCAGTTATGGGGCCGTCGATCGGGCTGATACCGCAATCGACTGGATTGAAAAACAAGGAGAAGATCCTTGGTTTATGTGGCTAAGTTTTATCCTGCCACATACCCCATTGCACCTTCCGCCACGCGAACTTCTACAGTCTGATTATTCTGATCTCAGTGCCAGCGCCGATACGGAGGATGATCCTGTTCGATATTTCCACGCCATGATCGAAGCCATGGACACCTCTATTGGTCGTGTTTTGGACTCTATGTCTCCTGAAGTTCGCGAAAACACTTACGTTATCTTTATTGGTGACAACGGAACCACTAATAATTCGGTCGCAGAGCCATTTGAAAGAGGGCGTGCAAAGGGCACGGTTTATCAGGGCGGTGTACATGTGCCATTGATAGTTTCTGGGCCAGGTGTTGTAGAAGGTGGAGTATCCGAAGCTTTGGTGAACTCTGTTGATCTATTCCAGACCATGCTTGATATGTCTGAAGCACAATCTGTTGAGTCAGAGACAGTGCCAGATAGAGTAAATCAGGATTCGGTAAGTTTTATGCCTTATTTGCAAAACCCAGACCTCGCTTCTTTGCGAGACTGGCTGTATGCGGATGTTTTCTCAGGAAGCTTTCAGGGCGTAGCCGATGCAGATTACGCCATGCGAAATTATGGCTACAAGTTACTTCGCCATCGCGGGGTAGAAGAGTTCTATAACCTAATAGATGACCCCTACGAGCACAATAACTTACTGGTAGGAACATTGACTGCAAACGAGCAGGCGCAGTATGAGTTGCTAAGCCAGCAGATTAGAGACCTGCGGGTGAGCGAAGCGTCCGAAGGTAGTTACCTACCTCAGTAGTTCCCAATGCAGGGTTCAGATTAGACGATTTTGGTTAGTGCCTTTTTAATCTCGGCTGCCATTTTCTGGGGATTTTGATAGTCGAGATTAATATGAACAATGCGGTCCTTTGCGACAACCGCAAAAGACGGAAAAGAATTTAAGCCCATTTGTCGCGCTCCCCGAATTTCAGCCTCTAACCGCCCGCTCGCTTTTATTTCTTCCATGGAAGCAATAAAGCTGTCCGCCTGCATACCAACAGCATCCGCACAGTCCACCAAGGTATCTAGATCAGAGGGGTTTTTAGCCTGCAAATAGTATGCGTGCTCGATCGCGGTGGTTATTTCAGGCTCAAGGCCGCTGTCGCGGGCTACAAGGCATGCCCGGCACGCGGGGTAAGTAGAACGTCTGGGTTGGCAGTCTGTCCAATAAGCGTGATTGAACTCGGTGCCAAGCATGGATTCGATACGGTGCCAGACCGATTGAAGCATCTCCTGCATTTCCAGCGGCATGGGCTCATCGGATTCCCGGGCCAAGCCGCCTAAAAGAGGGCGGATGCTTAGTTCACCAGATTCGATCAGCGGACTAAGCTCTTGTTGCAGGATTGTCCAACTAGGTTGGAAACCCCAGCACCAGCTGCACATAGGGTCGTAGCAATAGATTAGTTGAGCTGTTGGCATCGGATTGTCGATTAGCTGTCGTTCCTAGATTCCAGCTTTCGTTTTTGTCTTAGAAAGTCAAAGCCATCTTCCATAGGGCCGTCTTGCTCGATTGCCAAGGCTCGCCGGTTAAGTGCGCGTTTAATCGAGAACCAGTTATAGATGCCGTAGGTCAAGACAACCAAGAGTAATCCGACCCACTTATATAGGTAAGACAATCCAACATTGTCAGCATTGCCGGTTCGATCAACGTAATTCAAATATTCAGAGTGGGCAATTAAAATGGCCGCAATTGAGACAATCAGAACCACAATTCCCAACAGACGAGGCTTCAGCCAACGCCAAACCTGAAAAGCCGCCCCTGCTTTAAGCGCCTGATAAAACACCTAAAAAACCCCTATTCCAATCAGGGCCAATAAAGCGACAAGACTCATCTTGCGATACTCTCCAATAACTTTGTCTTCCTCTTCCTTAACGATCGTTTCGAGATCTTCTTCCGAATAGTCACTTACCACTCGACCATGCAAAAGGATGCGAGTTTTGGCTCGCTTAATCGCCTTTTCACGAGTGGATACAGCCAACTTATCAATTATTCGATTCTTTGATAATGCGGCTGACCGGGAGATTTTCTTAAACATAACGGTGCAAAATAGTTTTGGTTATTTCATTGTACGGTGAAGGGGTGGGGAGGTGTACTTTGGCCCCGTAGTGGGGCAATAGTTCATTGAAAGAGTAATTTGGGGCTGGAATTAAGGGTCTCTACCCCCAATCGAACTGAACTTTATCTTCTTTGGATTCAGGTTTACCGCGAAACTTTATCTGAACGCCCATCAAGAAATTGCGCAGGATCTGATCCTTACATTCCCGATAGTGCTTGTTTCCAGGCTTACGGAAAAACGCGCTTAGCTCATGCTGACTTACCTTAAAATCGACTAACCCCAAGATTTCCAAAATATCGTCAGTCTTTAGGTTTAGCGCGATTTTTAGTTTCATAAAAATCATGTTGTTGGTCAGTTTCTTCTCGGACACGGGCTGATCGCCTTCACGCTTGCCGCGCCGCTCATTTATAAAGCCGTTTAGGAAGGTAGCTAAAGTTCGGTCATTACATTTTTGATAGCCGGGCTCGTCTTCTTTCTCAAACCAACTAATAATTTCTTCCTTAGTAACGGCTTTATCTGCCTGGGCAAAAATCGCCACCATCTTTGCGTTACTAAAATCGAAGACGTAGCGTAAACGCCGCAAGATATCGTTATTGGTCATTGTTCTTTATGGTTTCTTGGAAGGGGTTAGCAGCTTAACCAATAATTCAGGACAACCAAATAAAAAACCACCGCTAGGGTGGTTTTTTATATTTGATAGCTAGTGAAGCGGTACTGACAAGTTAACCCGCCATATTGGATAATTTTGTCATGAATACCTATAAACGTCACCGATTCCCCCCTGAAGTTATCCGCTATACCGTCTGGCTTTACTACCGATTCAATCTCAGCCATAGAGATATTGAGGATTTGCTCGCTGAACGCGGTATTACCGTTAGCTACGAGTCAATCAGGGCTTGGTGTATAAAATTTGGTGCAACCTATGCCAAACGATTGAGACAAAAACACCGTGGCTATGGCGATACCTTTTATATCGACGAGGTCTTCGTGAAGATCAACGGCAAGCAGCAATACCTATGGCGGGCTGTGGATCAGGACGGTGAGGTGGTTGATGTATTTCTACAGACTCGTAGGGATGCTAAAGCGGCCAAGCGGTTCTTTCAGCGTCTGCTCCGTAGGAATAAGGGCCGTGAGCCCAGAAAGATCGTGACAGACAAGCTACGTAGCTGCGGGGTGGCACACCGAGAACTGATGCCGGATACAATCCACCTTACGGATAGGTACGCCAATAACCGAGCGGAGCAATCTCATGAACTGACTCGAGTGCGTGAGCGAGGAATGCGCGGGTTCAAGTCAGGTGCGCAGACCCAGCGATTTCTTGGTGCACATTCGGCGGTTTACAATCTGTTCAATCTCGGAAGGCATCTGACTGCGGCAAGGCATTATCGAGATCTGAGGACAAGTGCGTTCAAAACTTGGCAAGAGGCCACGGTATAGTGGCAATGCGTTGGATCTACAAACCCAAGATAGTTAACTTGTCAGTACCCTCTGGGGGTCAACTGTCGTTGCTGATCGGGGTCAAATCTGATGGTGGAGACGTAGACTCAGTGGACGTAGTTGAGCGAATCAGCAACGAGGTAGCGGCTGTGGTGGCAATTTCTCCGCCCGTTGATTTCGCAGTCTTCACAGAGGGATTACAGCAAACGCCCGAGGCTCAAGGTGGAGCAGCGGACACCGAGGCGATGGAGGCTCAAGCGTTGGACATTAGTCCAAATCTGTTCGTAGATGCCGAAGATCCACCGACGTTGCTAATTCATGGTGACGCAGATAGAACTGTGCTCATTACTCATTCTGAGTTGATGTACGCGGAATTACAGGCAAGGAGAGTCCCATCTGAGTTTGTTGTGGTCCCGGGTGCGGGCCATAGAATCGCGTTAGATGCGATCGTCGACGAATCTCGCGGTGAGTCTCTGAGCGACGAAGTTGAAACCGTTAGAGAGGCGCGTCTAGAGTGGTTTAATCGCTATCTTCTTGACGATCATTAGAAGCCCGAATTACGTTACGAGGCTGTAGCCGCTGATATTAGTGGGTCTCAATCCAAGCCAGATCAACTCTTACCATCTCGGATCTACCACTGGGTAAGTAACTGGTAACAGTGGTGATGGAATTGGTCACAGTGGCTGTGATGGGTTATTAGTGGGTATGAAGGGAGCACCCAAGAACAACAAAAGCTCCGGTGGGAGTCTTGTTGTCCAAGGTGTTAAAAATGGTGGGCCTTCCCAGACTTGAACTGGGGACCTGCCGATTATGAGATCGCCCCGTCGAGATCGGAACACCACGAATTCACCGGTAGTAACCGATCCACCGAGGTAGTGCCTTACCAGTTCTCTTACCAGTCAAGAGCTATACAAAGGTGGGATGTGAGTCTCTGAATTCTACCGCTGTGCCAACATCAGTTGCTTAGTGTTCGTAGCGTTTAATGGTAGGGGCAAGTGTGCTTAGGAGCGGCTGTAATTGTGTTCCAAAATTTTGCCAATGATCGACACCGGATTGATAAATAGGCTGTCGGACTTGCTCGGAACTGGCTGTGCGAACAGCGCGTTTGGTTTTGTGGAACTCTAGGCATCCTGCTTCGAAGGGAAGCCCGCAATAATTCAGAATACGTTCTACCTGGCTTTCGATATCGCTGGTCATGTCTTCATAATGAACCCGTAAAACCTCGCCGGGCAGGACAGTATCCCAGTGGTCCATAAGCTCTACATAATCAATATAGTATTGCGCAATATCATCCAGGCTATAGGTAAACTCCTGGCCTTCGGCAAACAGCTGCTTAAAGGCGCTAAAACAGCAGGCCGCAGGATGTCTGCGTGCATCAATGATTTTGGCATTGGGTAGAATCAATTTGATAAGACCTATATGCCTGAAATTATTAGGCATTTTGTCGATAAAAAATGGCGCACCTTGACGGTGGATCTTTGTTTCTTTCAAATAGCGAGAACCAAGCTGAGCTAGCTCGTCCTCATTCAGTTCAGCAATAATATCTGGGTAACCAAGCTTATTACCTTCCTCACCTCGCCGTCGAAGTTCCTGAGATATGGTCAATATATTGGGCAGCTCCAGCGTACCATCGACCATACTGTGGGAAGCTAAAATCTGTTCCAGCAAGGTCGAACCTGCTCGAGGCAGGCCGACAATAAATATCGGATCGGGGGAGTTGTCGCCATAATCTTTTAATTTGGCACATTGGGCTGCAGTAAAAAACCTGCACTGGCTAGTCAGATCTGCACTCATTTTTTCAGCCTTGTAAGTGCATTGCTGTTTTTTCAGTGCATTGCCACGCTGATAATAATCAAAGGCACGTGAAAAATCTTTCAAATCTTCAAATGCTTTACCGAGTGCAAATGAAATATACACTCGATCCATTAAGCCAAGTTTGTGCCGCTTGTCGATGACTTGTATATCTTTCAGCTCTTGTTCTGTGAACTGATAAGTTTTTAGATTCGCTAAGGAGTAATACGCTTCTCCGTAATCGGGCTTGGCTTGCGTTGCTGCACGGTAAGAATCAATAGCTGCCGCAGTATTCCCCGTGGTTTTTAAAGCATGGCCGCGAGAAGTTAGTGTGGTCGCATCGTTGGGGAGCTGCTGTAATACGCTATCAAAAAATTCTAATGCCGTATCGTAGTCACCCATCTGCATCGACTCAATGGCATACAAAGATTTTAATTGCGGATTATCCGGTGCGGTCGCTAACAACTGCCCAGCTTGATCTAGCGATTCTTTGAACTTCTGACGCCGACGAAGTAGTTGAACGTAATCAACGCGCACCTGAGTGTTATCTGGATCGAACACTACAGCACTTTCGAGTAACAATTCGGCTTCTGATAATGCGCCCATTTGACTTGCGATGCTGGCTAGTAAACGCATTGCCTCAATATTACGGGGCTGTCGAGCCAATACCTGACGACAAAGCTCTTCAGCCTTGGCAAGCCTGCCTAGAGCAAGTAAGTCGGTTATCGATACAATCGCTTTCGGTAGGCTTTTCAAGCGTTTGAGTTGCATCAATGCTTGCTGGCCAAGCTCTGGTTTATTCAGCGTCTGACAAAGGACAGCCTGAGCACTCCAACTAGATTCCAGTGCCGGATTGATCTGGGTGGCGTATTGATATGCCTGTAGTGCCTCAGTATGATATTTTTGCTGTCTATAGAGGTGTCCTTGCTCCTGATGTGCACGGCAATACTCGGATTTTAAAGAAAACAGCTGATCTAGGTACTGCTGAGCGGCATCAAATCGTTGCTGGTGACGGCTGCATATTGCAGCCATATAAAGCGCATCGATATCGTTAGGAGATATGGTTAGAAAGTTTTCAAGCTGGGAATAGGCGACATCAAATTGATGACCTTGGATTAACTTCTGGATGGATGCTAGCTTATCGCTCGATTGGCTATCTGGCATACTTAAATCGCTGTCTTATGTAAAATCGAGAAGCTCTATCTTACAGTGCCAGAATAAAAAAACGCCTCTCGTTAGAGGCGTTTTTTTTATTCTGTACCGATCAAAATTTATAGCTTATGCGAACTCCACTTGTTCGAGGACGCGATACTGTAACGCGGACCTTGTCAAAGTTAGTATTACCTGAAATTTCAGCACGCTCATCAGTAAGATTATCGATATAAAATTCTGCACTCCATTCATTATTAGATATGCCAGCGGTTATACCAAGCATAGCCCAGCTGTTCAGCTGGTGACGGTTGATATTGATAATATCGGTATAAGACTCATCAGAATAGCTAATATGAGGCATCACATGGCCTATATTGCCTGAGCTTAAATCCCACTCATAGCGTGCCTGAAGGTTGAGTTGTAACTCTGGAGCAAATGCCAGCGAATTGCCTTTTGTAACTTGATCGGTTGGCACCAATACATCGACTATTTCTGTATCCAACACCGAGAAACCACCGCTAAGGGATAGCCCGGCAACACTAGATGGCTCCCAAATAAAATCACCTTCTATGCCTTTGATTTCTGCATTCGCAGCATTAGAGGCGAAAAACAAGTTGGAAATATCGGGATTAAAAACACTAGATTGCAGATTATCTGCTTCAATCAAGAATAAACTACCATTAAATCTCAATGAGCCGTCAAGCAGATCAGTTTTCCAGCCAAATTCATAATTTGTTACTGTATCTGTGTCGACGTCATAAGGAACCGTGTAGGTACCATCAGTGGAGCCTCCCGGTCTGTTCAAAATTCCAGGACGAAACCCTTCCGACCAGCTAGTATAGAACAGCGCGGAATCAGTCGGCCTCCAAGAAGCTGTTAGTTTTCCAATGGTTCCGTCAGAAATGGCTTTATCCACTGAACCAGGGGTTGCATCGCTAAATAGCAGATCCAAATTTCGAGCGTCACTCCCGGTGGACACTGTATCTTGGCCTCGACTAGCCGTATTAAATGCTCCGGTCGCACTACCCTTTAGGTCTACCTCTACATCGTAATGTCGTAGACCTGCCGTAACCGAAAATTGCTCATTGAAATCAAACGTCACCTCACCAAAGAAGGCAGTTTGTTTGTCTGTTCGCAAAACATCATTGCGGAACATAACCCCTTCAGGCCAGATCCCTTTGGCACTAGCAGAAGAGTCTGGTAATGACACCATAGGGCCATAGCCTATTAGGTCTGGCGCTAATCCATTGTAGCCGCCATCTGATAATGTCAGTTCGGAGCCAGGATATGTAAAGTCGGCTACCTCTTTAAGTTCTGAATCACTATAAAAAACCCCAAAGGTTGCTCGCAAAGAATTCGACTGATCGGTTGAAAAACGCAGCTCATGTGTAATAAATTCAGACTTAACAGAGCTTTTGACAAACAAATTAGGCGCCTGGCATGTGCCATTGGCAATTGCTGCAGCTGTATAACCGCCTGTATCGTAAGCAACTGTGCGATCACAAATGTAGTAGGGGATATATTGACCAACAAAAAGATAGTCAGTGTAATCAACTCGTTGTTCCGATTCTCGGCTGGTGAAGGCACCGGTATAAACCACATCCAAAGCAGCCATACGGCCGGTTAAAGTCCAGTTATAGTTATCAAACTCGTCTTCTAACGTATCTTGCTCAAACCGCTGTATTTCAAGATCGTCAAGCTCAGGATCGACAAAAAATGAACCCTCACTATCGATTGTTTGCTGCGCAGCACCGACCAAAAGTTCCCACTCATCGTTGATCTCCCATAGAGCACTAGCTCGAGCACCAGAATAAGTGACTTCATTGAAGTCGTCTTCTACTCTAGAGCTGTTATCTGCATCTATGAAGGTAACAGCATCAAGATTAGATGCTGATTGAATACCTGCACCCTCTTGCACTGAGCGAGTGCCTGCTACGTTATCGATATAACCACCTTGATTATCGACATACACTACGCCGCGAATTGTCAAAGCATCCATTACAGGAAAATTGATCATTGCTTCAACGTTATTACTTGGTTCCCCACCGTTTGTTGATGAAGCACCAAACTTCATTTTGCCTTCGAAACCACTTGGGTTAGGCTTATTAGTAATCAAACGAACTGTACCGGCCTGTGAGCTAGCACCAAATAAGGTGCCCTGAGGCCCCTTAAGAACTTCAACACGGCTGAGGTCAGCTGCGTACACATCTAGATTACGTCCGGGCTGAGATAGGGGCTGTTCGTCCAGATAAAGTGCGACGTTGGGGGCAAGCCCAGCAACACCTGCTGTTGTCAGATTAGGAGTGGTAGAGGCTACGCCACGAATATAGATAGTGTTTTGACCTGGTCCACCGCCGCCCGCAGTAACGCCAGGCATCTGGATAAGATAATCATTAAAGTCTGTAATGCCTAATTGTTCGAGCGAGGATTCATTTAGCGCATTGACCGCCACCGGAATATCCTGAGTGCTGGCAGAACGTTTGGTGGCGGTAACTATAATTTCTTCAATTTGCGCATGTGATGATGTGCTTGCGCTAGCGGCAATGATGGCGCTAACCAGTACTTTGCGTTGGAACATTATTTTTCCCGTTTTTTTTGTCTGAGGGCGAAGAGTTGTCTTATTATTTACACAGGATACATAATATTTAGTGCATTAACTGTATTTCTAGCAAAAATAACTAGAAAATAAGGTGCATCTTCTTAATATAGCTATATATTGCAGGGCAGGTAGAGAAATAATATTAAGAGCTCTAAATAGATACCCTAACCTCTGCTTGGTTTTATATAGAGGTCTAAACAATAGCCTTGTAGAGAAAACATGCATCAAAACGAAGCCGGACACAAAAACGACCCAGGCACTGAGCCCTATCCCATCGACTACGAGATAGGTCAGGATAATGTTGAGATATTGGGGATGGATCTTCACAACCCGGTATTCTTTATTAGCTCCGTCCTGATTATTCTATTTGTGACCGGGACCATCATTTACCCGGAGGGCGCCAACACTTTATTGAGCCAAGTAAAGGCTTGGAGTCTTACCAACTTTGACTGGTTTTTGATGGGCTCCGCTAATTTCCTTCTACTATTTTGTATCGGTTTAATATTTTCACCCTTTGGCCGCATTCGACTGGGCGGCCCTCTCGCAAAACCCGAATTTTCGAGAATGTCGTGGTTTTCGATGCTCTTTGCAGCAGGCATGGGAATCGGCCTGATGTTTTGGGGAGTTGCCGAACCCATGGCCTATTTCAGTGGCTGGGGAGGCACACCTTTTGCAGTAGAGCCTTTTAGTAACGACGCGGCAAAACTGGCAATACCGGCAACCATGTACCACTGGGGTTTCCATGCCTGGTCAATTTATGCGGTGGTCGGATTGTCGCTGGCGTTTTTCTGTTACAACAAAGGCATGCCGCTGACGATCCGTTCAGCGTTTTATCCCTTGTTTGGCGACCGAATTTGGGGCTGGCTAGGGCACACCATTGATATTCTGGCGGTATTGGCAACGATTTTTGGCCTCGCCACCTCCTTAGGTCTCGGTGCTTCACAGGCATCCGCCGGGTTGAGCTTCCTGTTTGGCATTCCCGACCAGATCAATACCCAAATTGGCATTGTTGTTGGTGTCACTTTCGTTGCGGTAATTTCTGTTATCCGAGGCTTGGACGGCGGCGTAAAAGTGCTTAGCAATATCAATATGCTGGTAGCGCTGGTGCTTTTAACTTTTGTTTTTTTTGCCGGCCCAACGCTGTTAATACTCAAAGGAATACTAACAACAGCTGGGGATTATCTAACACAGCTTGTACCCCTTAGTATTTGGACTGACCGCCCGGACACTCAATGGATGCAAGACTGGACCGTATTCTACTGGGCTTGGTGGGTAAGTTGGTCGCCCTTTGTTGGCATGTTTATCGCCCGCATCTCGCGCGGACGCACCATTAGGGAATTTGTTATTGCCGTGCTCTTTGTACCTGTAATGGTGACATTGATATGGATGAGTACTTTTGGCATTAGCGCCCTAGTGCAGGCACAGGGCGGTATAGGTGAACTTGCTAACGGCATTAGCTCGCCAAGCTTAGCCACTTTCCAAATGCTGCAACAATTACCCTTGGCCAGTATTACCACTGGGCTGGGAATTTTATTAGTTATGGTGTTTTTTGTAACCTCCTCCGATTCCGGCTCGTTGGTTATTGATAGTATTACTGCCGGAGGTAAACTTGATGCACCCGTGCCGCAACGTATTTTCTGGGCGGTTATGGAAGGCCTGATTGCAGGGGCTTTATTATTTGGTGGTGGCAACGCCGCGCTAAGTGCGCTGCAAGCTGGCGCAATCGCAACCGGGCTACCTTTTACGTTTGTATTATTGCTAATGTCTGTCTGCTTGCTTATCGGTTTGACTAAAGAACACTTAACTCGCCAAGTTTCAGATGATCTTAGTGATAAATCACCCGAGCCCAGTATCATTCAATGATAGCTGGAAAAGCAGTTTGTTTTAATGAGCAATAATTGCTCTGCGCCAATCGATAGAAATTTTGTTTTTTGGCTTTGAATTAGTCGGCAGGGGAGTTTAATTATTGGATCGCATTGACGAAGTGCTAATTTCTCTGAGGCGCATTATTCGCGCCACAGACATACATTCAAAATACCTAGCCAAGACAGCCGGGCTAACCGCCCCTCAAATCCTGTTGCTGCAAACTATTCGCAATAAAGGGCAAGTTACCATTGGCGAATTGGCCAATGAGATAAGTCTTAGCCAGGCAACTATAACAACGATTCTTGACCGTCTCGAAAAGCGTGAACTAGTCTATCGCGTGCGTTCCACCGAAGATAAGCGGAAAGTTCATGCGCATCTAACAGAAGCAGCCACAGAGATCCTTAAAACCGCTCCCGTGCCGCTTCAAGAGCACTTCACAAAGCAGTTCTTGGAATTACACGACTGGGAACAAACAACGATCATCTCATCACTGCAGCGCATAGGTCATATGATGGATGCGCAACATATTGATGCCTCTCCAGTATTAGATCTTGGAGAATTGGATAGGCAGGGGGCTAGTGCCAATAAATCCGCTTCGGATCCAAATTCGGCATAGTCCTGCAATACAGGTTTATATATAGGAATCCCGCAAAATAAATTTTGCGGGGTAAATTATTGAAACTATGCTGGCAAGTGGGAAAAACCGTAAGTAACCGAATAATTTAGCATTCAACTGGTAGTGCAGAGGATTGAAAGTCCTCGTGTCGGAGATTTTTGAGAGGTTCGTCACAGTTTTGAGTCTGGCCGAATCACTTATTCCAGAACTGTGTCACAGCCTTATAAGGTTTACTCAAAGGTATTAAGCATGTTCTCCGTATTATCCTTGCTAACTTTTATTATGAGATTGGAATGATGCGTTTTTCGTTGTTAGTTATTTTTATGGCGCTGCTACTTTCTGCCTGTGGAGATGGGGGGTCCGGGTCTGGAGGTTCAGGTACTACGGGATCTTTTTCACTTGGAATTACAGATGGCCCAGTAGATAGCGCTATGCAAGTGGTCGTGGAATTTGACGCCATTCATCTGGAGGCCGCTGGTGGTGAAGAGGTCGATTTTGAACTGGCAACCGTTCAGTCATTAGATCTACTCAGCTTACAAGGTTCAGCGTCCGCCTCACTTCTAGATGGCGTATCGGTTCCCGCAGGCAACTATATTGCTATAAGACTTTCTGTAAACGCTGAGGCTAATGTGCGGGATTCATACGTAGTATTGGATGATGGGTCCGAGGAAGAACTCCGAATTCCCAGTGGCTCGCAAACCGGGCTCAAGTTAAACCATGCTTTCACAGTTGCCGTGGGTTCTACTACGGATTTCACAATCGATTTTGATCTGCGTAAATCCATTACTAATCCACCCGGTCAGGCTGGGATGATTATGCGCCCGACATTGCGGTTGGTGGACAATCTTACGGTTGGCTCGGTTTCTGGAGCAGTAAGCTCAGTGTTGATTAATGAAGCTTGTGCTGACGTTGCTGCAAATGATGGTGCCGTGTACCTATATGCGGGAACAGCGGAGTTTGCCGAAGATGTATTCGGCGAAGAAACTGATCCGATTACCACAGCGCTAGTAGATGACGAGTGGAACTATGAGATTGGATTTGTTGCAGCAGGCCAGTACACCGCAGCCTATACTTGTGAAAACGATCTGGATGATCCTGAGGTTGATGATGAATTAACCTTTATTGGATTCACCAGTATAAGCATTACAGCTGATTCGAATACCGTACAAGATTTCGACGCTCCTCCGGTAGTGCTCTAGGCTCAAGCTGGAAATTAGAAAGGATCAAAACCCCATTAGTGTCGGACTAATGGGGTTTTGCCATAAGTACTATGTAGAACTCATGAGAATGCATGAGAACCTATACCGAGAGGTGGACTATTGGTACCGATGGTACGAATCCCGTTACGAGGCTGTAGCTGCTGATATTAGTGGCTCTCAAACCAATCAAGATCAACTCTTACCGTTACTCTTACCACTTAGGATCTACCACTGGGTAAGTAACTGGTAACAGTGGTGATGGAATTGGCCACAGTGGCTGTGAGGGGCTATTGGTGGGTTTGAAAGGAACACCCCAGAACAACAAAAGCTCCCGCAAAACCTTTTGCTGTCCAAGGTGTTAAAAATGGTGGGCCTTCCCAGACTCGAACTGGGGACCTGCCGATTATGAGTCGGATGCTCTAACCAACTGAGCTAAAGGCCCTTATTTAAACTTGTCTTTTATCGCGGTAGCTGCGTTGTGCTGCAGTATCTCATTCAGTCACGTACTTAGTGTACGTTCCTTCAATCGATCTTTGCACGGCTTGCTACCCCAATAAAATCCGGCGTTTAAACCGGACTTGTCTTTTGGCGCGATAGCGGCGTTGTGGTGCGTCGTTCGATCAGTTACGCACTTGATGTACGTACGTTCACTTACTACTTCCACGCCTTGCTATCCCACAAAAATCCGGCGTTTAAACCGGGGTCATTCTTGAAAAACAGTGCGCTGAAACGAAAAAACGCGGCGCTTGTATCAAGCGCCGCGAGTATAGTTCTTCTTCTTTGTTTCGTCTAACCCTAGGTGAATATCTAGGGGCTTAGATCAACTATGAGTCTGGGTTGGCTGATTTGTATGCTTGAACCTCTACATTAAAGTCATCGCCTACATCATTGCGCGCTTCAAGGTAATCTTTAGCATCATCGGTGGCTGCGGATTTATCTGACCTAGACAGGTCTTTATAGGCAATGGATTGTCTAAAATCGGCATCGCAGTCAAGGTAAACATCGGCTGCGGCAATAAAGTCTTTTACTTCAACGCTGTTTGCAACCAGCTCAGCCATTGTGACTGATGCGCCATCGACTAGTGTTGGAACCATTGGCTTATCGCCACATTCGTTGGCTAGTGCAATGGAAGAAAGGCCCATTAGAATGGAAATTTGAACGGCTATTTGTAGATACTTTTTGATAATCACGTGATCCCCTTGTCTCGGATTGTTTAGTTTAGGGTAGGAAGCATAGATGCCATGACGCCTTACATCAATGTTCTGGCCCCAGTTTTGCAAAATGTTACATTTTTCTGCACGTTATAAGAAAGCCGGAAACAAAAACGGTGCCTGTATAAGCACCGTTTTTGTTTAGCTTTCTAGTTGTTCAGCTTTCTATTCGGTTATCTATTCGTCAAGGAAGCTGCGCAGATGTTCCGAACGAGTCGGGTGTCTGAGCTTTCTTAGTGCCTTGGCTTCGATTTGACGAATACGTTCCCGAGTTACGTCGAATTGCTTGCCGACTTCTTCAAGGGTGTGGTCTGTATTCATGTCGATACCGAAACGCATACGCAGCACCTTGGCTTCGCGGGCGGTTAGGCTTCCCAGTACGTCTCTGGTGGCTTCTGTAAGGCTTTCACCGGTAGCAGACTCAACTGGAGAGGTAATGTTGTTATCTTCGATAAAGTCGCCTAGATGCGAATCTTCGTCATCGCCGATTGGAGTTTCCATCGAGATGGGCTCTTTGGCAATTTTCAGGACTTTACGAATCTTGTCTTCGGGCATTTCCATTTTTACTGCCAGCTCTTCAGGAGTTGGATCACGTCCGAACTCTTGCAGCAGTGAACGGGAAATACGGTTCAGCTTGTTAATGGTTTCGATCATATGCACTGGAATACGGATAGTACGGGCCTGATCCGCGATAGATCGCGTTATGGCCTGACGAATCCACCAGGTGGCGTAGGTCGAGAATTTATAACCGCGACGATATTCAAACTTATCAACCGCTTTCATAAGGCCAATGTTGCCTTCTTGAATTAGATCCAAGAACTGCAGACCACGGTTGGTATATTTTTTCGCGATGGAGATAACCAGACGCAAGTTTGCCTCAATCATCTCTTTCTTAGCGCGGCGCATACGGGCTTCGCCAAGAGAGATATTGCGGTTAACGTCTTTGATTTCACCAATGTTCAAACCGGTAGAGCGTTCAACTTGTTCAAGCATGCGCTGGGATAGCTGAATATCAGTCTCGGCAGATTTAACTAACTCAACCCAAGGCGCTTTGGCGTCAATTTTACTAACCCACTTCGGATCAGACTCATGACCCGGGAAGGTTTTGATAAAGGTAGATCGCGGCATTTTTGCCTGACGTACGCACATGTTCATCACATTACGTTCGTGTAGTCGTACCTGAATAATGGTGTCTCGCACTTCGTTAACCATTGGGTCAAATACACGAGGGGTAAGTTTTAAGAACTTAAACAGCTCTCCGGTTTCTTCCAATGCAGCAATTGCTTGCTTGCTGGTACGGCCATGCTTTTCAACCGCTTTAACGGCCTTCTTGTGCGCTTTTTTGATCTCGCCGAAGCGTACTTTTGCTTCATCGGGGTCTGGACCTGTTGGTTTTTCTTCTTCTTCTTGCTCTCTGGTGGTTTCACCAGAAGCAATACGAGCTTCTAATAATTGCGCTTGTTCTAAGGCAGAAGGCACGTGCTCGGCTGGATTCAGATAGCCAGAAATTACTTCCTGAAGGCGGCGTTCTTCTGAAACAACCAAGTCGTATTGAAGCAGTACACTGGCAACAGCACCTGGCCAGAAGGCGAGGGCGTAAAGCATTTCCCGCACACCGTCTTCGATGCGTTTGGCAATTTCAATTTCGCCTTCACGGGTTAGTAGTTCAACGGTTCCCATTTCCCGCATATACATGCGTACGGGGTCAGTGGTTCGGTGAACTTCTGATTCAACGGCGGCTAGTGCAGCGGCAGCTTCAGCGGCAGCGACGTCATCTGTTTCTGATTCTTGCTCTTGGCTAAGGATCAGCAGAGTGTCTGCATCTGGAGTCTGCTCAAATACACGGATGCCCATGTCGTTGATCATTTGAATGATATCTTCAACTTGATCCTGTTCAGAGATTCCCTCTGGCAGGTGATCATTGACTTCAGCGTAGGTTAAATAACCCTGTTCACGACCAAGAGCGATAAGGTCTTTAATGCGTGATTGTTCTGGAACGAGTTCAGCCATAGTAACTGTGAAATTCTCAGGTTGTGGGTGCAAAAAAAGGCGAGGCATTATAGCCCAGCGTTTTAACTTGGGCTACCAATAAATGGGGTAAAAATCGCCCAGTTCAAGGGGTTCTTGGTTTCTAGGCTCAAGGCTGCCAGCTCAGGAGTTTAGAGATCTGAGTTGTGTCATTAATTCACGCATTTCAGCTTTTTGTTCTGCGCTCTGCTGATCGTGGGGAATTCTGCCCAATATTTGCATCTGTTCCCGCAGTTTTTCGTTGTTTTGTCGTGAAGTCCAGCGACTTAATGTCTCCTCAAAGTCAACAGCGGCAGCCTTTAGGGACTGATTGTCTACTAAACGCCTACTTGCCAACTCGGTAAGTCGTTTTGCCTGCTCAGATTCCCTTGCCATCCAATAACCTAGTACCGAGCTAAGGGTTATTTCGCCTTTGCCCTGTAAGTAGGCGTACAAATCTAAGAAAAGCTGCTCATCCTGATCTCGGGCGGTAATTTGTTCAATTCCCTTAACTTGTTCGGCCAACTGCGGAAATTGCAGCAGTAAACTGGTTAGATGGCCGGGTAATGAAACGCTGGTTTTGGATCGTGCGCGCTTGGGTAATTTACGCGGACCTGCCTCGACGGACTCTTCGGGTATTGCCTCGGAGTCAATTTCAGATTCAGAAGATTCGGGGGCTGAAGGCGTTAAAGGCGTAGGTAGTTTCTCCACTACAATGGCCGGCGGAGCATCTGCTGCTACGCCAGTTCGAGTTAGCAGTTCCTGCTCCATAAGGGTGCGAAATGCGCCACGGGGCAATTGATTTATCAGGGGCATGGCCTGGGCATGGGCTCGGGCGCGGCTATCCGGGTCTGGCAGTTCAGAGCCGGCACCGGCCAATTCCATCATAAAACTGGACAGGGGTTTGGCTTCCTGAAGACGCTTATCAAAACCTTCTTTGCCTTCGGCGAGCACTATGGAATCAGGATCTTCGCCCTGTGGCAGAAATAGAAATTGCACCTGTCGGCCATCCATCATCAGAGGTAATGCCGCGTGCAGTGCACGCTCTGCAGCGCGCGAACCTGCTTCATCGCCGTCAAAGCAGAAAATAATACGACCTACATAGCGAAATAGTTTTTCCAGGTGGGTCGACCCGACTGAGGTTCCAAGCGTCGCGGCGGAGTTTTTAATGCCTTGTTGGGCCAGGGCTATTACATCCATATAACCCTCAACCACTATCATTTCTTCGAAATGACCTTTGTTTTGAAGGGCTTCGTACAGACCGTAAAGCTCGCGGCTTTTATGGAAAACCGGGGTTTCAGGTGAATTTAGATATTTGGGTTTTTCGTCGCCAAAAACTCTTCCGCCAAAACCAATGGTCCGACCTCGAGTATCGCGGATAGGAAAGATAATACGATCGCGGAACCGGTCGTAATGAGAATCACGGTCTTCGTTTTTTATGACAAGCCCGGCCTGCTCCAATAAGGTTAAATCTTCTGTGGTTTGGCCAATCTTTTTTATCAGGTTGTCCCACCCGGGAGGGGCGACGCCCAAACCGAAGTCCCGCGCTATTTCTCCGCTTAGGCCCCGGTTTTTAAGGTATTCGATAGAGACAGTGCTAGTTCGAAGCTGTTTTCGATAAAACTCGTCTGCGGCCTTCAGCTTGCCAATTAAGCTGGTCCGAAGAGAGGCTGCACCATCGTCTTCACGGCCGGCCTCTTTGGGAACTTCCAAACCCACTTCACCGGCAAGCTGTTCGACAGATTCAGGAAAACTGAGATTGGCAAAGTCCATGGCAAAACCAATGACGTTGCCACCAGCTCCGCAGCCGAAGCAGTAATAGAACTGCTTCTGTGGGTTTACCGAAAATGAAGGAGTTTTCTCGTCGTGAAAAGGGCAACAGGCCTGGTAGTTCTTGCCTGCTTTTTTAAGAGGCACACGTGTATGGATATAGTCGATGATATCCACCCGCGACAGCAGGTCATCAACAAAACTTTGAGGAATACGCCCGGCCATTAGACAGTTATAGGAATTAGGAAAGTCGCGCTTTGACTAACTGGCTTACCTTTCCCATATCTCCACGACCTTGAACCTGAGGCCGAACTAGGCCAATTACCTGACCCATCTGTTGCATAGAAGTGGCACCGGTCTGTTCAACGGCGGCATCGATAATGGCGCCAATTTCGGCTTCGGTAAGCGCAGTTGGCAAGAAGTCTTCTATAACGGTTATTTCAAAGTCTTCTTGTTCTGCCAGGTCCATGCGTTCGGCGTCTTTGAACTGCTGCGATGAATCGCGGCGCTGCTTAACCATTTTGTCCATAATTTGCAGAACACGGGTGTCGTCGAGCTCGATACGTTCGTCAACTTCAATTCGTTTAATATCCGCAAGTATCAGTCGAATAGTGCCTAGGCGGCCTTTATCTCTGGCGCGCATTGCGTCTTTCATGGCTTCGGTGATTTGGTCTTTTAATCCGGTATCAGACATGGGGATTCCTTATATATTTCTTTTAGCTTTTGCGAAGAGGCAGTGTATATCTCATCGGTTTTCAAACAAAGCAAAGAGGGGGTTAAACACTTGGTTAGATACTTAGCTGAAGAAGACCTTGATGATATCGAGGCCGGAAACAAATACGCCGGCTAGTAGCCGGCGTATTCAAAGTATTCTTTTCAGCTTGTTAGTAGCTGAGAATCAAAACATACGTACAAATTTACGTGATTCTCTAGATACTTTCTTCTGATGGCGTTTAACCGCAGAAGCAGCTTTACGCTTACGAACCCAAGTAGGCTTTTCGTAGAATTCGCGCTTGCGTACTTCAGCCAGTACACCAGCTTTTTCACAGGAACGCTTAAAGCGACGTAGTGCTACGTCAAAGGGTTCGTTTTCTTTAAGGCGAACGTGTGGCATTCAATTTCCTAAATTTATTCGTCGGTTTTCGAGGGCGAGCATTTTAATCAGATGTCATAGGCATTGCAAAGGATTTGTCGGCTATTTGCCTATTTTTGGCTCGCGCAGCGATATTGGCGGCAAAGCCCGAGAATTCGGTCGATAGGGGGAGAGTCATGTTATCCAATTGACTCTTAAGCAGTTCTCTAAAGCAATCTTTTAAGTGCATACCTCTGATAAAATCGCGCTTCACCGCGGTAAAGCAACTTTGGGTTGATAGATAAAGTGATTTTTAGTTGAAAGTTTTAGGTATAGAAACCTCTTGTGACGAGACTGGCGTGGCCATCTATGACACAGAGCGTGGCATTTTGGCGGACCAACTTTACAGCCAGGTTGAGATGCACGCGGAATTTGGTGGTGTGGTGCCAGAACTGGCCTCTCGCGACCATATACGCAAGCTTTTACCCTTAGTAGATCTCGCACTGAAAGAAGCGAACTGCACTCCCGAAGACCTAGATGCTGTGGCCTATACCTTTGGCCCGGGCTTAGTTGGTGCGCTTTTAGTCGGTTCGACTTTGGCTTCAACACTGGCATGGACCTGGGGTATACCGGCCATACCAGTGCACCATATGGAAGGCCATATGCTTGCGCCCATGTTGGAAGACAACGCGCCAGACTTCCCCTTTGTTGCCTTGCTAGTGTCTGGCGGGCATACCCAGTTAGTTGATGTGCGCGGAGTGGGCCAATACAAATTGCTTGGTGAATCTTTAGATGACGCTGCCGGTGAAGCCTTTGATAAAACGGCGAAACTATTAAAGTTGGGATATCCCGGAGGGCCCTGGGTTGCTCGCGCAGCGGAACAGGGGCAAGCGGATAAGTTTCGTTTTCCACGGCCTATGACTGACAGACCGGGGTTGGATTTCAGTTTCAGTGGTTTAAAAACCCATACCCTAACTTTGGCCAATACCCAGCGACAGGAAAACGGCGAAATAGAAGCACAGACTACTGCGGATATTGCAGCAGGATTCCAAGAAGCGGTAGTAGATACCCTGTTGATAAAATGCCGTCGAGCTCTGGAACAAACCGGCTACAAACAGCTTGTATTGGCTGGCGGTGTGGCGGCCAATATTCGATTGCGGGAGAAGCTCGCAGTTGAAGCGGATAGAAAAGGATGGGCCTTACACTACCCAAGGCCAGAGTTCTGCACAGACAATGGCGCGATGATTGCCTATGTGGGAACCCTTCGAGCGCAGTCACTAGTTCAAGCAGGGGGTTCAAATCACAGCTATGAGATCGAAGTAGTACCGAGGTTTCCTATCGACCAATTGCCAGCCGTGGAGACTCTCTAATGAGCGATAAAATTATTATTCGCGGCCTAAAAACACCGACCATAATTGGGCTGCTGGATTGGGAGCGGGAAGTTCGACAAGATTTGTTATTGGATCTTGATCTGATGATGGATACGCAGCCCGCAGGCACGACTGACGAGGTTCATAAAACGGTCGATTACGCCGCTGTATCACAGCTGTTGATCTCTGAGTGCGAGAAAAGCAGCTTCCGGCTAATAGAAGCGCTGGCGGCGCATCTGACGGATGTCATCTTTAGTAACTTCGGACTTGTTGACGCGCTCAAGCTAATTATCAAAAAACCCGGTGCGGTTCCCGAAGCGGAATATGTAGGTGTTGAAATTGAACGGCAACGGTCGACCAACTAATGCAGGTATTTCTTGGTCTAGGTAGCAATCTAGATGCTCAAAAGCATATTGATTTAGCAATCGGGGAGCTTACAGAAATTTACGGTGCGTTACGCCAATCCAAGCGCTATAAAACTGCTGCGATTGGCTTTAACGGCCCTGACTTTGTGAATATGGTGGTCGCCTTTAATACCGGTCATAGCGTCGCTGAAGTGACTATTGAAGCCCAGGGCGTTGAGCGAAGAGTGGGGCGTATAAGAGAATCTGAGAGCGGTACTGGTTCGCGCGCAATAGATATCGATTTATTACTGTTTGAGAGAATTGCTACCAAAGAGCCTTTGCCGCAGCCAAGAACAGATATTCGCGACTATGCCTATGCAGCCTTGCCAATGGCAGATTTAAATCCCGATTGGCGGCATGCGCTGATTGGCGAATTGAATTTAAAAGACTATCTGGAGACTCGGCCCTTTGATGGGCAGGTTATAGAGTTGCTAGCTGATTAAACCGGTTTTCTGAACTTCATTGTTACGAACCGGGCGGCCGCAAAATGTCAGCACCATATTTTCCATTTCCAACCAGGCATCGCCCTTTTTGGCGCCTTTGGAAAGTTGATCTACCAATCGCGCTTGGCGCAACAGTAAATTTAGTCGACCGGGTTTTAAGCGCTGTAGTGCTGATCGCACAAGCTGCTGACGATTTTTCCAAACACCGGCTTTTTGGCAAGCGGTATCCATAGACTGGCCGGCAGCTAGGCCATCGCTAACCTGAATTAATATACGTATTTCGCGACAGATAGCCCAAAGAATGGAAAGCGTATCGTTGCCTTCCTCACGCAGCCCTTTGAGCGTTCTGGTCACTTCATCGGCGTCGCCGGACAGTATGCGATCAAGCAGAGTAAAGACGTCGTAGCGGGCACTGTCGGCCACGGCAGCAGACATTGCCTGTGCATCTACTTCGTCGCCGTCTAAAAGCAGTTTTAGTTTTTCGATCTCTTGTTTGGCGGCCAGCAGGTTGCCCTCTACGCGCTCTGCCAATACGGCAATAGCCTGGCGGTTTGCCTTTATTCCGGCCTGACTAAGGCGTGCTGAGAGCCAGTAGGGCAGTTCTTTGGGTTTGATAGGCCAGATATGTACATGCACACCCGCGCTGTCCATGCTTTTCACCCATTTAGAGCGAAGCTGGTTGCGGTCCAGTTTGCCGCAGTCCACCAGAATCAACATATCTTCTGGTGGGTTTTCGCATATTTGCGTAAGGACTTTTGAGCCTTCGGTTCCCACCTTGCCGTTCTTAATTCGAATTTCCAGAACGCGCTTGTCTGAAAACAGAGACATGGCTTGGGTTTCACTTACTACTTGGTCCCAATTCAGGCTTTCGGCACCAAATACCTGACGGTCAGCGTATCCGGCAGCCAGGGCTTTGCCGCGAATTAGATCACAGCATTCAAGAGAGATAAGAGGCTCGTCACCGCTAATTAAATAGATGGGCGCAATACTGCGCTCAAGTGCTTGTTCGAGTTGCTCAGCCTTGAGCGGCATTTCGACGGCGATTAGCTAAATCGCTAGCATTGTTAATAGAGAAGCGTTCCATATGGCTAAGTAATTGCTGAGCTATGTCTGCATCAATTTCATTTTGAAGAAAGGTTTTTTCGCGCTCGGTAGCGCCAGGATTGAATTCATCTTCATCCAGGTCTCGCCATACCACGGCGAGGCCGGATTCCAGTCGGCCGCCATTGAGATCTCTTATGCTGTACCAGACACGTTTTTCTAAGCGTACCTGACCAGTGTGCAGGCTTTCGGTAACGCTCAGAATACGCTCAAACTGAATCTCACTAATTACGCTGAGCATGTACTCAGTTCCTTCGTCTGAAGGAGCCTGCACAAATGCTCTATCTAGGGTTCGAGTAAGCCCCGGACTAATGTCAGCTTCATACTCGAGCGCACTTATTTGAAGCACGGCGTCTAAGGCGGTACCCCTAATTTGCCATCCGCAGCTAGCTACTAGAACGGATAAGAAAATGATGACTATATGGAATGCTTTCATCTTTCTCGCAACATTTAGTTTCAACAGGCCCTAAGAAACAACCAAGTTCAATAATCTACCCGGCACTAAAATTATTTTGCGCAGAGCCTTGTCATCGGTAAATCGTTTCACGCTTTCGTCTGCCAATGCAATATCTTTTGCAGTTTCTTGGTCGACGTCCGGGCTAACTTTGATTTTTCCGCGTAGCTTGCCGTTTACCTGCACCATCAGCTCTATTTCATTCTGAACCATGGCAGATTCATCTACTTCAGGCCATGGCGCATTTAAGATCTCGTCGCCAAGACCCAATTCAACCCACAGGAAGTGACTGATATGTGGTGCTACCGGATATAAGAGTCGCAGCAATATAGAAAGTGCTTCGCAGGCTACCGGCTCGGAATTATTGCCAGGCGTTTTAGCGGACGTAAGCAGGTTCAACAAGCTCATGGCCGAAGAGACCACGGTATTAAACTGATTGCGCTCGTAATCGAAGTTGGCTTTTTTCAGAATGCTGTGCACTTCCATGCGAACCGCAGAAGCGTCCGCACTAAGGCCTTCAACTGCGGCAGTTAATAAATTGCCCTTGTCATCCAGATATTCCGAATAACTCAGATCCGCATGTTCTGCGCTAAAAGCCCAGAGGCGTTTTACAAATCGCGACGCTCCCTGAACCCCTTCGTCAGACCATTCCAGAGTTTGTTCTGGAGGCGCAGCAAACATAGTAAAGAGCCGAACTGTGTCTGCGCCGTATTTGTCGATAGCGGATTGTGGATCGACGCCATTGTTTTTGGACTTCGACATTTTGGTCATGCCGTTGACCATTAATTCTTTGCCATCCGATATTTGTTTGGCAGCAACGATCAAGCTTTTCTCGTTTCGTTCAACCTCTACATCCGCCGGATTAACCCACTCTTTGTGGCCATCTGCATCTAGATAGTAATAGGAGTTTGCCAGAACCATTCCCTGACAAAGTAGGCGCTCAAAGGGTTCGTCGCAATTTACTAAACCCTCATCTCGCATCAGCTTGTTGAAAAAGCGTGCGTATAAGAGGTGCAATATGGCGTGTTCAATGCCGCCTACATATTGGTTTACCGGCAGCCAGTAGTTGGCTTTTTCCGGATCGACCATGCCTTGATCAAAGTTCGGGCAGGTATAGCGAGCAAAGTACCAAGAGGACTCCATAAAGGTATCGAAGGTATCGGTTTCATGCTCGGCGGGCTGGCCCTGATATTCGGTTTTGCGCCATTCGGGATCTGATTTGATAGGAGACTGAATGCCGTCCATCTCAACATCTTCCGGCAATACCACCGGTAGCTTATCTGCGGGCACTGGTATTTCCTGGCCTTCAGAAAACAGAATGGGAATAGGCGCGCCCCAATAACGTTGACGGGATACACCCCAATCGCGCAATCGGTAGTTAGTTTGCACCTGGCCCTTGCCAAGGCTTTCCAGCTTTTCTGCAATGGCAGCAAAAGCTTGATCAAAATCTAAACCATCCCATGTTCCGTGCGAACCAGTGGAATTTATAAGCAGGCCCTTGTCTGTATAAGCCTGATTTTCTATGTCAGAAGCACTTCCATCAGCAGGAGCAATTACTTCTTTGATGGGCAGCTTATATTTTTGTATAAATTCGTAGTCGCGTTGGTCGTGAGCAGGAACTGCCATTACCGCGCCGGAGCCGTAGTCCATCAAGACATAGTTAGCTACCCAAACCGGGACTGAATCGCCAGTAATAGGGTGGATACAGCTTAGGCCAGTATCGATACCGCGTTTATCCATAGTCGCCATATCGGCTTCAGCGGTGCTTTGCTCAGCACAACTTGCGATAAACCCGGTCAACTCGGCGTTATCTTTGGCCAAGGTCTCGGCAACCGGATGCGTTGCGGCGATGCTTACATAAGTAACGCCCATTATAGTATCTGGGCGAGTGGTATAGACCGGAAGCGTATCTACGCCGGCAATAGCTTCACTTAGATCAAAATGGATTTCCTGGCCGCGGCTTTTGCCGATCCAGTTGGCTTGCATAGCGCGAACTTGGTCTGGCCACTCAGTGAGTTGATCCAGATCAGCAAGTAACTCTTCGGCGTAATCGGTAATGCGAATAGACCACTGAGGTATTTCTTTGCGCACCACCGGGGTGTCGCAACGCCAGCAGCAGCCTTCAATAACTTGTTCATTGGCGAGAACCGTTTCGTCTTTGGGACACCAGTTCACCGCAGAGACTTTGCGATAGGCCAGGCCTTTTTCAACTAAGCGCGTAAAAAACCATTGTTCCCATCGGTAATATTCAGGATCACAGGTGCGTAGCTCGCGACTCCAGTCCAAGCCAAAACCCAAGGCTTCGAGTTGGCCTTTCATGTAAGCAATATTTTGTTCGGTCCATTTGGCCGGCGCGGTTTTGTTTTGAATTGCGGCGTTTTCTGCAGGCAGTCCAAAGGCGTCCCATCCCATGGGATGCAACACGTTCTTACCCAGCATGCGCTGGTAGCGAGAGATTACGTCGGTAATAGTGTAGTTGCGTACATGACCCATATGCAGTTTGCCGCTGGGGTAGGGGAACATGGCAAGGCAGTAATATTTCTCCCGGCTGGGATCCTCTGTCACTTCAAAGGTTTTTTGCTGTTGCCAATATTCCTGCGCCGCGCTCTCAATGGCGCGAGGATCGTAGTCCTGCATTATTTTCTTCGCTCGGCTTATGTTGATTAGGGTTATGCTGTTTTGGAACCCGCATTATCCTAGAAAATAGGCCTCCTGTGTTGAAGGCAGAGCTATTAAATTTCTGAGGTAAGTGGCTGAGCGAGTAAGTCTTCGATTGCCGCAACAATATCTTCTTCAGTAAACAGGTCGCTTGGATTAATTCCTGTTAGCCGCACCTGCTCAGACCCTGAGGTGTCGTAGATAGTTACCGCGGGAATACTTTGCAGTCCAAAGAAGTTAAATACATCAAACATATCCTGCTGCAGCTGGTAGTTTTCAAAATCAGCGCCGACGACAGTTAAAAAATCCAAAGCCGAGATATAAGCATCTTCATCGGTAAAGTCATCGATGTTTACCGATACAAATCGAACCTTGTCCCGCGGGTAGTGATTTGAAAGTTCCACCATTGCCGGAAAGCGCTCAATACAGGGGATACACCAGGTCGCCCAAAAATCCATTACCGTGATCTGACCGCCAATATTGGACATTTGCAGGTCCCACTCGAGGAAATCCAAGGGTATAAGGTCGATATCTGATTCTTGCGCCGCTTCAGCTCTGATTTCTTCAGCGCTTTCGCTTATCGAATTTCCCGAGTCCGTACTTTCTGAGCAAGCAGATAGAAGGAACGCGAAGCAAGTTAGCGAGCTAATAAAAAATTTATTTTTGAGGGAGGGTTTGGAGTTCAAAGTCATATTGGATTTCTATTTTGCTCGGCCTGCGAATTGAGAACCAAGACTAGGCCTGAATTACAGAAAGGGGAAGTAGGACTAAGTTTTCTTAATAATTCTGCCTAGCTTTTAAATATCCCAAAACGACCGGCGGCATAGACTAGCGCCAACATTAGGAAAGACAGAAATGCCATGGGGTTTTGTCCCCAGCGGCTAAAGGGAGTCATACCCCTTTGCGGAACAAGGCTTCCGGTTAAAACTGTCGCTGAAAATTGTTCTGCTCGAGCCTGTATCCGGCCTCTATGGTCTATCAAGCCGGTAATGCCGTTGTTAGTACCTCTAATAACGGGCTTGCTGGTTTCCAGTGCGCGAACCTGTGCCAGTTGAAAATGTTGATGCGGCCCGATGGAATTGCCAAACCAGGTATCACTGCTGACCGTCATCAAAAGGTTGGCGGATTGGCTATCGATGCCCACCTGATGCCCGTAGGCGATTTCATAACAGACAGCGACAGCAATGCTCAGATCGCCGGCCTGCAAGTGTTCCTGCACGGCGTCGCCGCGGGAAATTACGGACATGGGTAAATCAAAGAATTCGATTATGCCGCGCAGCTGATCTTCGAAAGGCACATATTCGCCAAAGGGTACCAGCCGCCGTTTGCTGTATTCGCCAGAGCCATTGCCCAGCCCGATAACATTATTCAGAAATCTCTTTTCGAAGGGGTCGTAGACCAATCTGCCCGACAGCAGCGAGGTATCCGGACCCGTGTATTCAGATAGCTCCACCAATAGCTCGTCCTGCCCAAGCGTAGTAAGAGGCAGGGCTGCTTCGGGCCAAACTAGAATATCTGTATTCCAATGAGGTTCGCTTAGGTCGATAATTTTTTGCAGATTGGATTCGCGAAGTGCAGGATCCCACTTGTCCTGTAGTGGAATATTCGGCTGAACAAGAGCAATTTGAATCGGTTCAAGGGATTCGGTCCAGACAATTCTGATAAGCAGGGGGCTGCTGATAAGCAGAATAATTGCAAGCATGCAGGCGACGCGCAGGGATTTAGATTTGCATCTATCTCGCAAACTTAGGGCCAGGGTGGCGCATATACCCGCTTGCAAAAAGCCGATACCGAGTGCGCCGATAATGGGCGCCCAGCCTAATAGCGGCGAGTTCAAATGGCCTTGGCCGATATAGAGCCAAGGGAAGCCGGTAAGAAACCAGCTGCGTATCCACTCTACTATTAACCATAGAGCGGCAAAGCAGAGAATTTGAATACTGGTTTTTGAACCTAACGCGGATTGAAAAATCGAGTTCAGCAATACCCATGGCAGCGCAAATATAGCGGCTAGAAAAACCACAAAGAGCGTCATCATCGTCAAGGCCAAAGCCATTGGAGCCTCGCCATAATCGTGGATGCTGACGTAAATCCAGGAGACGCCGACCCCAAAGAGGCCAATGCCAAATAGCAACGCAGTAAAAAATAGGGATTTGCGACTTGCGGGCTGCAATATCAGCCACGCAAACAAAGTTAGGCCCACAAAGCTAAGAATCAGATGGTTAAAAGGTGCGAAGGAAAAGGGTATTAGGGCACCGGCTACTAGGGCTCCAGTACCTTTAAAGAGGGCTCCATTGAAGACTGCGGCCTTATTAATATGGATTCGGATCAGTCCGTGGTAAGGCGCAATTTAAGCAGGTCGATCTTGCGATCGTCTGCCTTAACTACTTCAAATCTTAGGGCGTCAACGACGACTTTCTCGCCTACTTCCGGTAAGTGGCCGAGTATATTGGTGATGAATCCGCCAATGGTGTCAAAGCCTGCTTCACTCAAATTGGTTTCAAATTCTTCGTTAAAGTCTTCAATTTCGGTTTGGGCTTCAACTAGCCAATGGGTTTCGTCCAAACGACGAATCTGTGGCAATTCTTCTTCATCGGTTTCGTCTTCAATTTCACCGACAATTTCTTCCAGAATGTCTTCAATGGTAAGCAAACCAGAAACGCTGCCGTACTCATCAACCACCATAGCCATGTGATAGCGCTGTTCGCGGAATTCTCGCAGCAGCACGCCAAGGCGTTTGCTTTCGGGAATGATGCTTGCGGGGCGCACCATCGAACATATATCAATATCTGCAACGCTATCCAATACCAGCGGCAAAAGGTCTTTGGCCAGCAGGATGCCAATAATATCTTCGGAAGATTCACCTACCACCGGAAAGCGCGAGTGACCAGATTCAATAATTTGCTGCAGAACCTCAGTGAGTTTGGCGTCCGACTGAATAAGCTCCATCTGCGAGCGCGGAATCATTATTTCCCGAGCCTGGGTTTCTCCCACACGCAAAGCGCCTTCCATAATTTCTAGGGCATCGCGATCTATTACTTTTGAATCGTGAGATTTTTGCAGAATAGCCGACAGCTGATCCCGATTGTCGGGTGTCGGAGACAGAATATTGACCAGTCGGTCTAACCAACTGGCCTGTGTCGATGGAGGTTTTTCGTCGCTCATTTGTTCTGTAATTATCCTAAAAGTCTGGTCTGGTTCGGGTCAATAGGGGTTAGCAAACCCTAATTGCTCAAGAATGGCAATCTCAAGGCCTTCCATTTGTGTGGCCTCCTTGTCATTCTCGTGATCGTAGTCAAGTAAATGTAAAACGCCATGTACGGTTAAATGGGCCCAGTGGGCGATGACCTCCTTATCCTGTTCGCTGGCCTCACGCTCAACAATGGGGGCACATAAGACAATATCGCCTAGGGGTTTGTCATCGGTTAGATCAATCAAATACTCCGGTAGAGATTGAGGAAAACTGAGAACATTAGTACTGCCGTCTATATTCCTATAATTTTTGTTCAGTTCGACCATTTCTTCTACATCGACGATACGAATGCAGAGATTTACCAATTCCAACGAAGCGACTTTTAAATGTTCTAAGGCTGCGGTTACCCAGGTATTAAACTTTGCCTGGTCCGGCAGGTTAGTTTGCGCAGAGACAACTTGCAGCTCTAGCTTGAAAGCGGTGTGCATCGAATTACTCTTGCTCGAACTTGTCGTAGGCTTCAACTATGCGCTGAACTAATGGGTGTCGCACAACATCTTGTGAGGTGAACCTAGTGGTACTTATGCCCTCAACTCCTTCCAGAACTTTGGCAGAATGAATTAAACCTGAGGGGAAGTTTTTAGGAAGATCGATCTGGGTAATATCTCCGGTGATTATGGCGGTAGAACCAAACCCAATGCGAGTAAGGAACATTTTCATCTGCTCCTTTGTAGTGTTTTGCGCCTCATCCAAAATTACGTAGGAATGGTTGAGTGTGCGTCCCCGCATAAAAGCCAATGGGGCTACTTCAATTACATTGCGTTCAATCAGCCTAGCCACGGTTTCAAAACCCATCATTTCATAGAGAGCGTCATAAAGAGGGCGCAGATAGGGGTCAACCTTTTGGGTTAAATCGCCGGGTAAAAAGCCCAGCTTTTCTCCTGCTTCGACTGCCGGTCTAACCAATAGTATGCGTTCAACGTTGTCGCGCATATAGGCTTCAACCGCGCAGGCTACGGCTAGATAGGTTTTTCCTGTGCCGGCCGGACCTACGCCAAAGTTTATGTCGTGTTTGCGAATGCGCTCGACATAACGCTTTTGATTGGCGCCTTGCGGGCGGATAAGTTCTTTTTTGGTGCGAATACTAATTTCGCCGGGTTCATCTTTGTTTGATAAGCCAGAGATGGCAGAATCTTGAAGTTCTAAATGTACTTGATCAGGTGTTAAGGGTTTTTCAGAGTTTGTCATTTGGTATAGGTTTTTAAGCAACTTGGTGCTGGATTCAATTTGGCTTTTTTCGCCTTCAAAAATAAAGCGATTGGCGCGGTTACTGATTCGAACATCTAATCGTTCTTCAATCTGCCTGAGATGTCTGTCGAAATGCCCACATAGACTGGCCAGGCGTCCGGCGTCGTTTGGTTCTAAAACGATTTCCTGTTTTATTCCCAGATCCGTTTTAGGGTCGAGGGGCTGCGGCGACTGGACTGATGGTGAAGATGAACTCAAATTTGAATTGATTAACCGGGGGTTTATGGGAGAAAAAGAATAGCGCTAACTGGCGAGAGGAGCAATTAGGCTCTTAAATTAGGCAGTTGCCACAGAATCGACGGGGGCTTCAGCTGCAGTTTCAGCAAGAGCTTCAGCGGTAGTTTCAACAAAAGCCTCGATTAACACTCCGCGCAATGAGTTGGGCAAAGCTTCTTGAATTCGAACTCTTACAAATTGACCAATCAGTTTTGCGTCCGGGCTGGAGAAGTTCACCACCCGGTTATTTTCTGTGCGGGCCTGAAGTTGACCGGGATCTTTACGTGAATAACCGGTTACCAAAACCTGCACTTCAGTATCGACCATAGCAGCACTTATCTGGCGTGCTTCACTTTGGATGGCTGTTTGCAGCTCTTGCAGTCGGTTCTTCTTGGTTGCCTCATCCAGATTGTCCGGATATTCGGCCGCTGGAGTGCCGGGACGTGCGCTGTAAATAAAGCTAAAAGAGTTATCAAAACCTATCTCGTCAATGAGCTTCATGGTGGCACGAAAATCGGCTTCGCTCTCGCCGGGAAAACCAACGATAAAGTCTGAGGAAATGCTGATACCGGGGCGCAGCTTTCGCAGGCCGCGGATCTTGGACTTATATTCCAGCACAGTGTGATTGCGTTTCATCTGCGCCAGTATGCGATCAGAACCACTTTGTACCGGCAAATGCAGATGGCTGACTAGCTCAGGAACATCCGCATAAACCGCTATAAGATCGTCGGTAAATTCAACCGGGTGTGAAGTGGTAAAACGGATACGGTCGATGCCATCAATTTTGGCAACCATACGAATCAGATCAGATAATCTGGCAACATCACCGCCGGGCATATCGCCTCTGTAGGCGTTAACGTTTTGTCCCAACAGATTGATTTCGCGCACGCCTTGAGCAGCAAGCTGCGCAGCTTCTTCGAGAACCTGCATCAGGGGGCGGCTAACTTCTTCGCCGCGGGTATAAGGAACCACGCAAAAGGTGCAGTACTTGGAGCAGCCCTCCATAACCGAAAGATAAGCGGTTACGCCATCGGCGTGGGGTTTGGGTAGGTGATCAAATTTTTCTACTTCGGGAAAGCTAATATCCACAGCGGGTTTACTGGAATCAGACGCGCGCTGGGCTAATAGCTCCGGAAGCCGGTGCAGGGTTTGCGGACCAAATATTAGATCTACATAGGGAGCGCGATCGGCAATTGCGATGCCTTCTTGGCTGGCCACACAGCCGCCAACACCAATTACTACATCAGGGTTTTGTTCTTTGATTTTTCGCCAGCGGCCAAGCTGATGGAAAACTTTCTCTTGCGCTTTTTCGCGAATCGAACAGGTGTTCAGTAGCAGAACGTCTGCTTCTTCAGCGTTATCCGTTTGCACCAGCCCATGACTGTCGCCCAGCAGGTCGCGCATACGATTGGAATCGTATTCGTTCATCTGGCAACCGTGGGTTTGAATAAATAGCTTTTTCACTTGGTTTTGGTTAACAATCCGGGTGCAACGTTTGTGGGCGCGGGATTATAGAGCAATTGCTCGAAATATTTGAAATAACTGCCTATTTTTATAGTCCTAACTAGCTTTAAAAGATATAAATCGCCCCCATCAAGGCAGTTCTAAGTAAATATAATTGAATATTAGTTGATTAAAGAGATATCCAAACAGCATGGCTAAACAACCTATATACCGAGTAGTCTTTTACAATCAGGGACAAATTTACGAAGTCTTTGCCCGACAGATTTTCCAAAGCGATCTGATGGGATTTATTGAAGTAGAAGATTTTGTATTTGGAGAGCGGTCACAGATGATTGTGGATCCGGCGGAAGAGAAGCTGAAAACCGAATTTTCCGGTGTGAAGCGTTCTTATATCCCTATGCATTCTCTGGTTCGAATTGACGAAGTAGAGAAGGAAGGCCAAGTTAAAGTTTCGGATATAAAAAACAACGACAAGGTTGCGCAATTCCCTTTCCCTTCAAGCAATATCAAACCGATAACGCCGAGCAAGGACTAGATCAAAGATTAGAGCAGAGCCTAAACCAGGCTGTTTAGCGTCGCCAGCTGAACACATACCGCAAATACCTCAATAGCCTTAGTTATTTCAGCTAAGGGAGGCGCGGTGGGCGCTAAGCGAATATTGCAGTCCTGCAAATCTTGCTTATATGGGAAAGCAGAACCGGCAGGCGTTAGCTTAACCCCTGCATCTGCCGCAAGGGCAATAATGGTCGAAGCCAAACCTGGATTAGAATCAAAGGATAGGAAGTAGCCGCCCTCGGGTTGATTCCAGGTGCCAAAGTCCTCATTCAGCTCATTCCCAAGGGTTTCAAGAACCACATCAAACTTAGGTCTAAGTAAGTCTCGGTGCTTGGCCATATGTGCAGTAACCGCTTCAAGGTTTGGCAGCATGCGCACATGGCGCAATTGGTTAACGCGGTCGAAACCAATAAAGGCAGCAACTATATATTTAGCAAAATCCTGCAAATTTTCCGGGCTTGACGCAATCCAGCTAATACCGCTACCGGAAAATGTAACTTTCGAAGTAGAAGCAAATTGCCAAATGCTATCCAAACTGTCATGTCTTCTGGCCGCATCGGCGATATTGGCAAGCTGTCGTGCGGGATCGGTTAGATCGTGCACTGCGTAAGCATTGTCCAGCAGCACTTTGAGGTTTGGCTTGGCTATCTTGCCAAGCGCCGCAATTCTGTCGATGGTTTCAGCAGAGTAAACGCATCCAGTTGGGTTGGAATACTTAGGTACGCCCCATAATCCAATTATATCGGGGTCGGTGCGCACTAGTTCTTCAACCGCGTCCATATCTGGTCCGTCATCGTTCATGGGCACAGTGACCATGTCCAATCCCAGAGTTTCACAAATCGTAAAATGACGGTCGTATCCCGGTACCGGGAAAATCATTTTTGCATTCGGGTTTTTTGACCAAGCGGAATCTGGCCCATTGCAGCCATGCTGCATATGGTAGAGCACAGTAAAAAACATAAGGGTCAGGCTGGCATTGCCTGCGGCCATTACTTCTTCTGCTGATGTGCCAAGAATCTCTGCGCCGAGTTGACGGGCTTCTGGAATTCCCCAGACGGTTCCATAGTTGCGTACATCCGGATCAGCACAGGAATAATCACCCTCGAGAATGCCGTCCAACTTGTTGGATAAATCCAGCTGGTCTGAAGCGGGTTTTCCACGAGTTAGATCCAAGCTTAAGCCTTCACTCTGAAGTTGCTGATAGCGCTGCTGCACTTCGGCTTGAAGGACTTTTAAAGTCTCTGGAGATTGATTGGAAATTTGCAACTTTGTAGTCGGCAAGAGACACCTATGAATCGGGTAGATTAATTCCAAGCGTGATTATATGCGGGCGCAAAATAAACGCAATTTGATATCGGATAAAAACCGATATTTTTAGTAATTAAGTTACCGACACGAGGATTGAAAAACCTCGCGTCGGTATTGTAATTTCGTCTCTGAAAGCCACTAAATTCAAGCACTTGCGACTAAGCGTAATTTCCCGCCAGCCGTTTTGTGTCCAATTTGTGACCCAGATTGGTCATCCAACCGACAAGCCGCCTCTTGAAGATGATCTGCCCCTAAGTGGGCATATCGTTGAACCATCTCAAAACTCGACCAGCCACCTAACTCCTGTAATTCGTAGAGTGAGGCACCTCTCTGAACATGCCAAGACGCCCATGTATGGCGTAAGACATGCCAGCGAAAGTTCTCAATATCAGCTCTTTCTTTTGCGCTATGCCACGCTTTCGTACTGCAACGATCAACGGGTTTGTCTTGGTAAACAAAACACCATTCTTCGTGCTTTCCCTGCTGCGACACGAGGATTTTTCGTGCCGTCGCATTTAGGGGTACTGCCAGCGCACGTTTCGTTTTGATCTGGTCGGCAAAAATCCAAGCCACTCCCCGATCAAGGTCAACCTGATCCCAGCGAAGGTAGGAGACGTTTCGTTGTCGAAGGCCGGTGCATAAGGTGAAAGCCGCCATGACTTCCAAATGCTCGGGTAACTCCGCTAACAATCGGTCAGCTTCTTCACGGGACAGATAACGAACCCGTCCTTTTGGCTCAGCAGACATTCGAAACTTCGGAACCTTATCAATCCAATCCCACTCGTCCTTAGCCGCGCGTAAAACTGCGCGAATCAGAGCGAGATAACGATTGGCTGTGGATCGACTTCCTGTCGCTTTCTTGATCTCGGCAATCTTGTCGATCACATCCCGATCAATTTCATCCAGATACAAACTACCTAAATGCTGATCTAACCAGCGCAATTTGCCCACATCCTTAAGGTGGTCTCGTTTATCGTCCGTCATGGCAAGCCATTTCACGACGGCTTCCTGCCATCGGCGTCGGGGTTTTTCTCCCAACTTTTCAATACGCCATAGCTCGTGTTTGAGCTTGTCGTGGTACTCCTGAGCTAGCGTCCTATCTGAAGTCTGAGTAGTGCGGCGTATTCTTTTTCCGCTCGGACTTCGGACGTCAACCCACCACGTTCCGTTCCTATTTTGTAGTGACATAGTGATACCTCATCACAGCCACCTACGGTTTCTCCGCAGTCAGCATAGAGGGCATCCAGATAATCGACAAGATCGGATTTGAGGAAGACCCAACGCTTAGCCGGTTTAACGCCTTTAATGCGCCCTGTACGCCCTGTACGCGCTCGTTTGCGCAGTTCGCCTTGAGAGACTTGGAGAAAAAGAGCTGCTTGTTCGAGGTTGAGAGTTTCATAAGTCATCGTCCTCTCCCAATTTGGCGTGTTCCTGCCATGTTTGAATAACCGACATATGTGCCTGCTTCACATGCACTTTGTCCAATACATACAGTTCGAAGGAGTGTTTGAAGTTGTTGATACGTCCTGCATGGAATTTTCTGGCCGCCTCAAAATATTGCCGAATGCCTTCATTCACATCGGTGATGGGATTGATTGCCATAAAGGTCGTGAGTGCACCGAGTCCAACCACTTCGTGCCATTACTGACGTAGCCGGTGTTTCGAGCTGCCATTGAGTTAACTGGCCAGTGTCATCCTCAGCATCGACATAAATATACACATGCGGGTTTTTCCAGTCATAGCTGCCAACCACCCCCTCAATCAAAATTTCCTGATCCTGATCGAAAATCGCACGGCTATGATGTGCGCTGGCACTTGTACAGATAAGTGCTAGGAACAAGAAAATCATTGTGTCTCTCAAGATCTATACCCCCCATATTAATTAGTTAATGCTGTTTCTGCGGCTCTGATTTGTGTTTCTGTCCACTCAAGAGAGTGCATGAGAACCTATACCGAGGAGGGCGCCGCGATCAAACGCCCATCTACCTCATTAAGCTGGATGGGCATCTCAAACAGGTTAGAAATTTTTTCCTCGGTTAACAAATCGTTTCGATGCCCCTCGTCTATCAGCTGCCCGCTTTTGAGAAAAACAAACCAGTCTATCTCAGGCAATATCTCGTGCAGATGGTGAGTCACCAGAACAATTTTCTTCCCGGAAGCCACAAGCATGGACATAGTTTCCATATATTGGTGGGTAGCCTTGATATCCAGACCCGAGGTAGGTTCGTCAAGGATTAGATACTCTGGATCGTGTATCAGTGCTCGCGCAAGCAGGCATCGTCGTTGTTCACCAGTGGAGAGTGTCACAAACAGATTCTTCGATAAATGTGCTATCCCCATGGATTCAAGATAACTTCTAGCGGTTTCAAGCTGCTCGCTGCTATAGCTCTGGTGAGCGTAGGTTGTTCGGCTTGAATAGAACTGCGAAATAACCACCTGCAACACAGTGGCTTCTTTGTGTATGTTTGATTGCAATTCGTGGGAAACCAGACCCATTCGCATGCGATGTCTATCCATTTCCAAAGCGGATTGACCCAAAATATTGAAGATCGAATTCTCATCCGCCACTGGATAAAGTTCTCTGAAAATCAACTTGAGTAAAGTGGACTTGCCCGAACCGTTGGGGCCGATCACCGCAGAACTTCGATCCGGCGGCAGTGTCAGTGAAAGGTCAGAAAAAACTTCCTTTTTTCCGCATTTCACTCGGACATGCTGCATTTCAATCAGTGCTGGTTTTGCCATTTAAAACGGTTCCTCGTAAGCACGATAATAGGTATTTACTCGTCTAATTGAAAATTTATTTGGTGGTGGTTTGCCGCCCCAAGATGCCATTTGATTCTTTGATGTTTGTAAGGAGCGACATGCTGAATACCTAGGTCAGGTTTTCTCCAGTAGGGCTTTTAACAGGTTCTCCCAATTGGGTTTATCTTCCACATCTTTAAATTCCGCCATTCGTGCATATAGCTCGGCCGCTGCACGATAGGCACCTTCGGGTATGCCGGCTTGTTCAAGCGTGTCGCCAATCTCGTGCATTTCGTCTTCCCAGCGCCATGCGCGGCTAGCGATACGCTGAATATTCGCAATGCGCGCATCGGTGGTTTCGTCCCCCCATTCATTAATTAGAGAGTCAGTAACACCAAAGTGCTGTGCGGTGGCCAGTATTTCAGCAACCAACGAGGTGGTGCCCTTAGTGTAGGCAGCAAAGCACATCTTCATGGCTGAGGCCGGGCCAATGCGATCGGAAATAACGCGCGCCTCCAATGTTCCGCCCGCGAAAACTTTAGCGACTGCATCAGCCTGCTCGCCAGACAAATACAGCCGCGTTGAGCCACTGTGCCAAGCTGGCGCACCTACGATGCCTCCGTCCACATAGTTGATGGGCGCGTTTGTATACAGGTCACTGATCCGCTCAGATTTTTGCGGTGATATAGCGTTCGCTTCAAGATAGATGCCTTCAAATTGGCTATCGAGAATTTGTGCCGCTATAGCTTCACTGGCCAGCGGGGGGCAGACCGAAACTAGCATCTCAGCCTCTTTCGATAAGTCGTTTAAGCTTATGAGGTCGGTAAGCCCAGCGCGATCGGCGCGATCGCAGGTGCGCAAAGACCGACCTTCTGATGCCCAATACACCTCGTTGCCGGAAAGTCTGAGGGAATGCCCTATCGAAGCACCCATATCGCCTGGATGAAGCAAGCCAATTTTCATGTCTTAAAGCCTTTGAGGTTTGGCCTATCAATTGGAGTCAGGGTAGCCATTTTCTTTATATGATTTCCACTTCGCAAACAGAATTATTACTCGAACTACCATCCGCTAGAAGCCATAACAATGCATGAGAGCCTATACCGAGAAGCAGACAAAACCTAAATTGAAACTATTTTTTGGGAAAAATTATAGGTAGACCCTAAAAATTTGAGCATTTCTGGGCGCTCTCTCCTATAATTTCCGGCCTTCGGGTTTATAGACCCTTTGATAGAGCGAGAAATCGCCTAGGTTATTGTTGAAAAAGGTAAAAATGAGCAACTGCATAATTGATTCAAAAGTTACAACGGCGCTAGCGGGTTTTAGTGCGCCGGATTCATTGGGATTTGGCAAGGTTAAATCTCCGGTGATGTATCGTGTCGATTATCGCGACGGCGCCTGGCAACAAGGGCGTGCAATGCCCTATCAAAATATTGAGATCGATCCTGCGGCCAAGGTTTTGCACTACGCTCAGGAAGTTTTTGAAGGCATGAAGGCCTACAAAATTGATCAGCCACGAGCTAACTTTTTCCGCGCTCTGGATAATCACGCTCGACTTAATTTTTCTGCGGACCGCATGTGTATGCCGGATATTCCCGCAGAACTCTTTATGGAAGGCATAAGTGTGGTAACGGCCCTTAGCGAATCTTTGATTCCAACCGCAACTGGGCAGTCGCTATATCTGCGCCCCTTTATGATTGGCTTGACCGGTGCGCTAGGTATGGGTGTTTCTACTGAATACGCCTTTATTGTTATTGCCAGCCCCTCTGAGGCGTACCACGCCGGCGAAATGAAAGTGCTTATCGAAAGAGAAGGTTGCCGTGCTGCATTGGGCGGTACTGGTGCGGTAAAAACTGGTGGCAACTATGCTGCCGCTACTCAGTCGGCTCAACGCACTCAGGCACGTGGGTATCACCAATCTTTGTGGTTGGATCCGCGGCATATGACCGATATTGAAGAGCTGTCTGGTATGAACGTGTTTGCTCTTATTGATGGTGACCTGCATACGCCTGAACTAACTCCGTCCTTCTTGAAAGGCATTACCCGGGATTCGGTTATTCAACTGGCCAAGCACAAAGGCTATTCAGTGGTTGAGAGGACCATGCCGATTGAAGAGTTATTGGTGGATATTAAATCCGGTCGATGTGTTGAGGCTTTTGCCTGTGGCACTGCGGCTATTATCAGCCCCATAAGTGTTATCGCCGATGCCGATGACACCGCCTATGACTTGCCGCAAATAGATGTAGTTGCAGCGGAGTTGAGAAGTGGGCTTTTGGATATCCAAGAGCGACGCTCGGAAGACCCTTTTGGTTGGATCTCCGGAATAGCCGATGAGTATTACCAACTTCCTATGGTTGGTTAAGTACCGCTAGCAAGACTTACTGTTCGCTAACTATGCTAAAATTCGCGCAAAAGTTCGCCTTATTTGTTTACCCCCTTAGGTACCTACTAATTGTTCTTGGCGCGCTACTTTTGGGCGGCTTTGCCTACGTTATTTTTCTGAGCAATCCCGAGCAGGACAAATACTTACTTCCTATTTCCGTTTGCTTTGCCTGGGTGGTTTGCCTACTTGGCGTATCCAGCTACTTTCGATTGGTGCCGGAGATACCCGCAGAAAAATTGGGTATCTTCGCTCGATTCAAGCTGAAACTAAGTCGTGCCGTGGCTTGGTTCTGGGCCTGGTGTTTTTGTTTCTTCTCAGTGATCTTGGTTTATCTCAGTATTCGGTCGCTCACATTAGTTCTAAGTAGTTAGAGGTTGTTCCAATTAGTTAGAAGCCTAATCCGCGCAATAGGCTTATACTCGCGGCCCACAAATATCGGCCTATAGCGAAAATTTTGAGTCAGACCAGTTTCTCCAGCTTGCCACTTTCGGCAGACCTACTAAAAAACCTCGAATCTTTGGGATACAAGGAGATGACTCCTATTCAATCTCAGGCTCTGCCTCTTGTTTTGTCCGGTAAGGATTTAATCGGTCAGGCTAAAACGGGCTCAGGTAAAACCGCCGCATTTGGCTTGGGATTGTTATCCCAGTTGGACGCTGATGTATATCAGGTGCAGTCCTTGGTTTTGTGTCCGACACGAGAGCTTGCCGATCAGGTGGCCAAACAAATTCGAAAATTGGCCCGGACCATTCCCAATATCAAGGTTCTCACGCTCTGTGGCGGTGTGCCAATGGGGCCGCAAATTGGTTCTCTCGAGCAGGGCGCGCATATAGTAGTGGGTACGCCGGGGCGTATAGAAGACCACTTGCGTCGCGGAAGATTAAAGCTCAAGCGCGTGACCACTCTGGTGCTGGATGAAGCGGACCGAATGCTGGAAATGGGCTTTCAGGATACATTGGAAAAGATAGTTGAACAGATACCAAATCAGCGGCAAACGCTGCTGTTTAGTGCCACTTACCCAAATGAAATTCAGTCCATAGCCAAACGCATTATGGATAAGCCTGAGCTGATTAAAGTTGAGTCTACTCACGACGATCTCAGTATTCAGCAGCATTTCTATCAGATTGAAACCAAGGAAGAACGATTTGATGGAGTGCGTTTGCTCTTGTTGGAGCATCGACCCACATCGACTTTGGTATTTTGTAATACCAAACGTGAGGCCCAGGAGCTGTCAGACCGTTTGAAACAAGCCGGCTTTAGCGTTTCGGCATTGCACGGAGATTTGGATCAAAGGGATAGAGATCAAACTCTGATTAAGTTTTCTAACAAGAGTATTGCTGTTCTGATCGCAACGGATGTTGCATCTCGAGGCTTGGATATAGATTCCGTTGACGCAGTTATTAACTACCATATTGCCCAGGAAAACGAGATACATACCCATCGAATCGGCCGAACCGGCCGCGCGGGCGCTGAAGGTAAAGCTTTCTCGCTATATAACTCTAAAGAGCACTACAAAGTGGCTCAGTTGGGCATGTATTTGGATAGAGATATTGTCTCGGAGCGGTTACCCGCAGCGAGCTTACTGAAAACCACGCCGAATCAAGCGGTTATGGCCACTTTGAAAATTGATGGTGGTAAAAAGCAGAAGCTGCGTCCGGGAGATATTCTCGGGGCCTTAACTGGAAACAATAGCGGCGAAAAGGGAATAGCCGGGGCCAGTGTTGGAGAGATTGATCTGGCAGATAATTGGGCCTATGTGGCCGTAGCCCGCACAGAGGTTAAAACCGCTCTCAAAAAACTTAGTGAGGGCAAGTTAAAGGGGAAAAACTTCAGGGTGCGGCGCTTATGAAGACACGGTTGTCATTTATATGCTTTATTTTCCTGATGTCGGCTCTGGTTTCAATTCTGACTTCGGTTCCGGCTCAAGCGCACCATAATTACTTCTCTAACTATAATCCTCGGGTCGAAATACTACTTGAAGGTGTGGTTTCTAAAGTTGATTGGAAGAACCCTCACATAGAAGTATTTTTGGATGTCTTGGATTCGCAGGGGCAGACTGCTACTTGGGCATTGCCAAATGCCGCGCCTTTTATTGCCGCCCAAAATGGCTGGGACAAAGATACTATTGTGGTTGGCGAAAGAATGACCTTTAAGGGCTGGCCCTCGCGCGATGGTTCCAACTCAATGCGTGCTATCGAAATGATTTTTGACGACGGCCGCAGTTACGAAATGCAGATGTGGTGCAAGCTCAATTGCGCGGGGCATGATCTAGATGGCAACTAGGCCATTAATCTGTCGTTAGTTCAAAGACCACAGAAATATAGTCGGTAAAGCTGAGTTGGTCAGGAATATATTGGCCAGAGGAATCTGCCGCAAAACTCTCTGCTCTCGCTAGGCCCACTTGCTGGAAGTTCACTGGCGATGCCTGGCTGCTCTGGTAGTTAATACTAATGACCGATCCCAGATCCATTTCGTAGGCCGCGGCCAAATCTGACGCTTTGTCTTTAGAGTCTTGAATAGCTAGCTCACGCGCGAGGGCCTTAACTTCAGCTTCTTGTGATGTGCGGTATTCAACCTGGGTGATGCCATCTATTTTTTGTTCCAAAGCGGCGTCGAGAAAGGGATTTAGAAGTTCTAAATCCGGAATCTCAACCTGAATTGAACGACTGGCAAAATAACCGACAAATTCCTGGGTATTGTTTCGGTAGTTGTAGCGCGGCGAGATGGATATCTGGCCGGCAGTCAGGCTATCTTCATCCAAGCCAACATTATCCAATACACCTATTAATTCATTAACTCTTTGGTCGACGTCGTCTTTGGCTTCAGCACTGGTTTGACGCTGAGATTGGGCCGATAGGTGAACTCGTGCCATATCTGCCTCCACTTTGGCCTCTCCCATCCCGGAAACGCTTACCTGTCGCAGAGTGTCATTTTAAGTCTGAGCAATGCTGCCGCAACTGGCGATGCCCAGTAGCGCAAAAATAAAGAAAATTCTCATAATCGGTTCCATTTAATGCCTTTGCTTGTTTGAGTCCTTATTGGAGTCAGAGCTGCGCCCCGAGTTCACTTGGATTCGGAGTTTTTAGATCGCCCTGCACGGGGGTGAGCCTTGTCATAGACCTTTGCCAGGTGTTGAAAGTCCAGATGGGTGTAGATTTGGGTGGTGGATATATTGGCGTGGCCAAGCATCTCCTGAACGCTGCGCAGATCACCGCTGGATTCGAGCATATGGCTGGCAAAGGAGTGTCGCAACATATGCGGATGTAAGCGTTGTTCACAACCTTGCTGTTGGCCGAGTTTTTCCATGCGTAACTGAACCGAGCGAGTTGAAAGCCGGTTGCCGGTTTTGCCAATAAATAGCGCAGCCTGGTTTGGTTTGGCTGGGTCAATACGGTCGATACGGAAATTCATCCAGTCTTTAATGGATTGAATCGCCATAGCTCCAACAGGAACCACTCGTGTCTTGCCGCCCTTGCCAGTGGCTCTAACTTCAGCGCCTCGCAGATCAATATCTACTATATCCAGGGCACAAAGTTCGCCGACACGAAGCCCGGATGAATACAGCAGCTCGGCTATGGAGATATCCCGCTGCAAAATCCAATCCTCTCCTGCCATTTCAGATGAGGGCTTTTTCAAAAGCTGAGCAGTTTGGTCTGTGTCTAAAACCTTAGGGAGAGGTCTTGGCAGTTTGGGCGCACTTACGCCGGCCGTGGGATTAATGCTGCACCACTTGTTGCGAAGACCGTAGTTAAAAAAACTGCGCAGGCTTGAGAGCCAGCGTTGCAATGATCGGGGTGAAAGGTTCTTGTGACGAAGCTGAGTAAGCGCTTGGCGCACTGCCAAGGGATCAATTTTTGAAATATCGTCTTGACTGCCAGAGTCTAAACTCTCTTCAAGCTTGCGAAGGTCGCGCCGGTAGGCCGAGATGGTGTGCTCAGAATAATTGCGTTCTGAGCGGAGATACTGAGTAAAACTTTCTAATGCGTCCGGAAACCGGCAGCTCACTGACTCTGCCCGGTATTTTGGGGGGAAGAGGGTGTGGAGGCAGAGGGTAAAGCTAGCAATCGGGATAAGGCGCCACCAACAAACTCGATAAAGTCGGTGGCCATATCGCTTTGAAAGCGGCTTTCGTCACTGCTACCCAATAGTAAATAGCTGCAGGCCTCACTGGCTTCGATTTTAATCAAAGCGATAGAACCGCAATCTTTTAGGCTTTCTTCGGAAAAATATTCCGTAAGTGTTGTCGGAATACGGCCTACATAAACATTTAGATTAATAATATCTGCGTTCATTTTAGCCAGCGCAGAGGAATCCAAATATTGAGTAAAGGGCAGGTCTAGCTCACTGCCTTCTGTAGGCATAAGCATTTGAATTTGATCCAAACCAAACTGACCGCGCATTTGGCTATCGAGGGTAGTGAGAAGCTCGGACGCATCCAGCGCTTTCATAAGATCGAGCGTGAGCAGCTGCATTTTTTTCAAAAGGTCGTGATTGGCGGCCGCATTTGCGGCAAGTTCCGTGACCGTTTCTTTGCTTGTCTTTTGATCCTGCCGCAGTACTTGAACCTGGCGTTCTATTAAGGAAATAGCGCCGCTGGTTTCGTGCGGGAAGTTTATTTTGGTAAATAGGTCTTGGTTTTCCAGAAAAAAGTCAGGATTTGCCAGCAGGTAGTCGATGACTTCTTGGGAGCTTAGTATTTTTTCTGCAGTATCGTTCATCTGGTCTTCTATCTAATGGGAGTAGTCTAGCTGTAGTCTGGCCTTACAGAGACTCTCTAACTAACTACAGTCGTGTATGTCCCTGAAAAACTGTAGTGGCTGGGCCGGTCAATACAGTGGGTTGACCAGCACCAGACCATTCAATGGATAATTTACCTAGAGTCAGATTAACGGTCGCAGCAGAATCGAGCAAGTCGTTATTAATCCCGGCTACTATGGCGGCGCATGCGCCGGAGCCACAAGCCATGGTTTCTCCTACTCCGCGCTCAAACACGCGTAAACGGACCTCGGTGCGGTTGATTATTTCCATAAAGCCGACGTTCACACTTTCAGGAAAGCTAGAGTGTTCCTGCAAAAGAGCGCCAATACGCTCAACTTCAGCATCCTGAGTAGATTCCACCAGAATAACCGCATGGGGATTGCCGATAGAAAGCGCAAAAAAATCAAATGTCTCATCGCCGATTATTAAGCTCTGCAAAGAACCGGAGACCGGAATTTCCGGTGTAAAGGGAACCTGATCGAGTTCGAAATTCGGCGTTCCCAGGGCAACTGAGTAGCTGTGGTCTGGATTGATACAGAGTTCCATAACACCAGCGCGAGTTTCGACACTAATACGATCTTTGCCGGTTAACTTGCGGTCGCGTACATATTTAGCGAAACACCGGGCGCCGTTGCCGCATTGATCGACCTCGGAGCCATCCTGATTGAAAATGCGGTATCCAAAGTCTATATCTGGATTCGAAGGGGGCTCTACCAGTAATATTTGATCGCAGCCGATTCCTGTATAGCGGTTAGCCAGTTTTTTGGCGCGCGCAGCGGTCATTTCCACTTCTTGAGTGATGGCGTCGATAACCACAAAGTCATTGCCAAGGGCGTGCATCTTGGTGAACTTGAGAGCCGAAGGTTTAGAGCGCATTAACTATATTTCCCCGAGCAACAGAGGGATCTAGAACCCATCTTAGACAAGATGTTCGCCTCGAATCATATCTGCGAATGTTTCGCGTTCGCGCACCAGAATGCTCTGATTTCCATCAACCAGCACTTCAGCAGCCCGGGCTCTTGTATTGTAGTTAGAGCTCATTACCTGACCATAGGCGCCTGCGGAATGCACTGCGAGCAAATCACCAGGAGCAATACTTAGTTTGCGGTCTTTGCCAAGAAAATCCGCACTTTCACAAACCGAACCAACCACATCCCATACAGCTTGATCGCTTTGACCATTATTTGCCGGATTGCGATCGACTTCAGTGATATTCATCCAAGAGCTGTAAAGCGCCGGTCTAATAAGATCATTCATGGCTGCATCAACAATGGCGAAATTTTTTGCGTCTGAAGGCTTTAGGATTTGCACCCTAGTTAGTAGCAGGCCGGCATTCGCGGCTATTGATCGACCTGGTTCAAAGACCAAATGTTGCGGTCTTGAACCCATGCGTTCTTTGACGGCTGCGCAGAGATCTGCGGGCGATGGTGGCATTTCGTTTTCGTAGGTAACACCCAGCCCTCCGCCAAGATCCAGATGGGCAATTTCAATGTTGGATTCCGCTAACTGATCTACCAAATTCAGCACGCGATCCAATGCATCTAAAAAAGGACTTAGTTCAGTAAGCTGTGAACCAATATGACAATCAATTCCGACGATATTCAGGCCAGACATCTGAGCTGCCCACGCATATATTGCTGCCGCTTCAGATATATCGATACCAAATTTGTTTTCTTTTAGGCCGGTGGAAATATAAGGGTGGGTTTTTGCATCCACATCCGGATTTACCCGAATGGAAATCGGCGCAACCTGTCCCATATCCTCTGCCACCTGATTTAGCTGGTTGAGTTCGGGTGTTGATTCGATATTGAAGCAGCGGACACCAACTTCTAGCGCGCGTCGCATATCTTCCGGAGTTTTTCCCAAACCGGAAAATACAATCCGTGCCGGATCACCGCCGGCGCTTAATACGCGTTCAAGCTCACCGCCGGATACGATATCGAATCCACTGCCAAGTTTTGCCAGAACGGACAATACGCCCAGGTTGCTATTGGCTTTAACGGCATAGCAAATCATATCCTTGGGTGAGAGGCATTCTGTCCAGACTTGATAGTGTCGGGTTAGCGTGGCTCTGCTGTAGACGTATAGGGGCGTGCCGTATTCCTCAGCCAGTTGGGCTAGAGGGATTTCTTCGGCGTAAAGCTCTCCTTCACGGTATTCAAAATGATTCATGGCAAATTCTTAATATTATTCAGCGTGTTGCTCATCGGGTTCGTTTGGCAGGTAAAGCGGACCTTTTTGGCCGCAAGCACTGAGATTCAGCGCGCAAATACCGACAAAGAAAAGTAGAATTACAGTACGCATAGTGGTTCTTTAGGTAAATAGGCCGCGACTATATCAAATAGTGCCCTGAAATCCGTATATTCATCCCTCAGGGCACCGATTAGAAGAGTTTGAAAAATATGAGTGAAGCAATTTTCCTTGAACAATCTGAGGCGATTTTTACCGCAGTGGAAGAATGGTTAGAAGAGTCTGGAATAGATTTGGACATGGAGACTGGTCAGGGCATGTTGACCATCACTTGTGAAAATAATGGCTCACAAATAATTTTAAGTCGTCAACGAGCGGTTTCAGAGATATGGGTGGCGGCTATATCCGGCGGGTTTCACTTTTCTCAGAAATCCGGTGATTGGATTTGCAAGACGGGAGAGACGCTGCAGCAATTGTTAGTTCGGGTTATGGATGAGCAGGCCGGTGAGAGCCCCAACGTGGAGCTTGAGCTGGATGACTGAGAACAGCACCGCAGAACCAGCTGCAGATAGCTATATAGTCTATGGCCGACCCTGGTGTGGCTACTGCTCTGGAGCCGTAAGCTTGCTAAAGAGGGCGGGCCTGAATTTTGAGTACATTGATATAAGAGAGCAGGGCATTAGCAAAGCTGAACTGGCCGATAAAATTGGCCACCCGGTATATACAGTTCCGCAGATTTTGCACGGGGATCGATATATAGGCGGCTATACGGATCTAGTTCCCTATCTTAGAAACATTAACTCCGAGCATTGACCAGTATTAGCGCTTTCGCTGCCGCACTTTTTACCTGTGCCGGTGCAGTTCCACCAATATGGTCGCGGGAATTGACTGAGCCTTCTAAGGTTAAATAGTCAAACACGTCTGATTCGACCAGCGCGCTAAACCCCTGAAGCTGTTCTAGGCTGAGATCACTCAAGTCACAATCAGCTTGGATAGCGTGCGCAACTGCAAGCCCTACCACTTCATGGGCGTCTCTAAAGGCCAAACCTTTTCCGACCAGATAGTCCGCTAGATCAGTCGCCGTAGAAAAGCCCAGCGATGCGGCTGCTCGCATATTCTCAGTTTTTGGTTTCATTGCAGGGATCATATCTGCAAAGGCGCGCAGGCAGTCGTGCAGAGTATCGACCGTATCGAACAAGGGTTCTTTGTCTTCCTGATTGTCTTTGTTATAGGCCAGAGGCTGTGATTTCATCAGGGTGAGCAAAGCAATCAAATGGCCAAATACGCGGCCGCTCTTGCCCCGGACTAATTCCGGAACGTCTGGGTTTTTCTTTTGCGGCATGATGCTTGAGCCGGTGCAAAACCTGTCTGGCAAATCGATAAAAGCGAATTGGCTGGAGGTCCAAAGGATCATCTCTTCGCTCATGCGCGACATATGCATTAGGCAAAGACTGGCAAAGCTACAAAATTCAATTGCAAAATCTCTATCGCTTACGGAGTCGAGAGAGTTTCTTGTAGGCGCGTCGAAGCCCAACAAATCTGCTGTTTGGTTTCTATCAATTGGGTAACTAGTACCAGCTAAAGCTGAAGCGCCAAGAGGCGAAAAATTCATCCGGTCACGGCAATCCATCAAACGTGAATAATCACGTTCGAGCATTTCGTTCCATGCCATAAGGTGATGCCCAAAGGTTACTGGCTGCGCAGACTGAAGATGCGTAAAGCCCGGCATTATGGTGTCGGCATTTTCTTCTGCCAAACCAATGATGCCTTTCTGTAGCCGACTCATTTCTAGAGCGATTAAATCGATCTGGTCTCTCAACCAAAGCCGTATATCTGTGGCGACCTGGTCATTTCTGGATCTACCCGTGTGCAGTTTTTTGCCCGCCTCACCGATTTTTGCCGTAAGCGCTGCTTCAATGTTCATATGCACATCTTCGCGGCTCACAGACCATTCAAACTGTCCCGATTCAATATCTGCTTTGACCTGATCAAGTCCGCTTTTGATAGCCGATAGCTCATCTGCACTAAGAATTCCCTTAGCGCAAAGCATGGTGGCGTGGGCAACAGAACCTCGGATATCTTGCTCTGCCATGCGACGGTCGAAGGATTCACTTGCGGTAAATCGTTCAACAAAGGCGTCGGTGGGCTCGGTAAATCTACCGCCCCAAAGTTTCTGTTCTGAATCAGTTTTATTGGTCATTTTGGCCAAACTCGGTCAAGTTATTTAGGTCTAGTTATATGAGTGAGCTAGGATCGTAAAAACGCTTTGCGCGCACGAAGCTGCTCTATGCGAATTATTATACCGATTTAGTCGGTTAAGATTTAGTAGGCTAGGCATTGGCTGGTGAAAGTTTGGTTAAAGCTTTGTTAAAAAGAGCCACAAAATAGCGGAGATAGATATTGAGTTCTGATAATAAGTTGCAAGCCGGGCTGCAAACCAGGAAGCCGGGCAGCTTGGATCGTTATTGGTTACCCGACCTATGCCGTACCGAGGCGCTTGTTTGGGTAACGCTATTGGCGGTAATTTTTGCAATTATTCTGGAATTGTTACTTCGCGGAGCAAATTTCAGTGTTACCAGCCTAGGGCAGGGCGCTCTGTTAATTCTCTGGATGGTACTGATAGGTTGCTTTATTTCCTGCCTTATTCGACGAATATCAATCGCATGGCCCTTATGGGCAATAGTTGTCTCTGTAATGCTCGGCATACAGCTTGCCGGCCTTTTCGGAGCATGGGGACAGATGCTTGTGACCGGTAGTGGATTTCTAGATAGGTTGATCCCCAGCCAGTTACTCTCGGCTTTAATAGGCGCAGTGGCGCTCAGGTTTTTCTATATTCGGGATCAGGAGCGTCAACGCGCCGATCGGTTACAGCAAGCAGAACTCGAACTACTGCAAGCGCGCATACAGCCGCATTTCTTGTTCAATACGCTGAATTCAATTGCCTCACTAATTGTCAGCTCTCCCGATAAGGCCGAGGGAGCGGTGCTCGATTTAGCAGACCTAATGCGCTCCAGTTTAAATGCAGGTCAACAGAGAGTTACTCTCGCAGAGGAATTAGAACTTTGCGAAAAATATCTGCAGATTGAGAGCCTGCGCATGGGTGAGCGCCTGCGGTGGAATTTTGTGGCCTCTCCAGAAGCTGCCGCAGCATATATTCCCTCCCTGAGTTTGCAGCCACTAATTGAGAATTCGCTTTTGCATGGTGTGGCGCGAATACCGGAGGGAGGAACTATTGAGTTGGACGCCCGAACCAGCGGCGATGAACTCTGTCTCGATATTCGCAACCCCATATCTGAAGAACCTGCATCTAGCGCCGGGAATTAAATTGCTTTGGCTAATGTGATCGAGAAGTTGCAGGCTTTTTCGGATCTGCCTGTAGATATGAACGTTCGCACCGAACAAGGGCAGTATATTTTGCAAATTCGCATGGTGCCAAATGAGTGATCAACTATCAGTAGTTATTCTCGATGACGAAGCATTGGCGCGGGAGCGGATGTTTAGGTTAGTAGAGGCACTGCCCGGTTATTCAGTGGCTGCGGTGTTCTCTGATGGTCTTGACGCAATTACTCAAATTGAATTGTTGAAGCCGGATTTGGCCTTGCTTGATATTTCTATGCCGGGAATTAGCGGTATTGAGGTAGCGAAACACATTTCTACTTTTGAACACGCACCGGCAATAGTTTTCTGCACGGCCTTTGATGAGTATGCCGTGCAGGCATTTGATGCGGGCGCCGTCGGTTATCTTATGAAACCGGTGCGGCCCGAGAAATTATTAAAAGCACTGGGATCGGCGTCGCGCCTCAACAAACTTCAGCTAAGTCAGATATCCGAGCAAACAAATGCATCTCTAACCGAAGATTCTGATCAAGAATGTTTGCGAGTAAAGTCTCAGCGGGGCATACAAATTATTCCGATGTCGGAGGTTATTTGCTTTGTAGCAGATGGCAAATATGTGACAGCAAAGCACCGCGGCGGAGATACCCTTATTGAAGTTAGCCTGACAGCTCTTGAGGATAAGCATTCGGATCTATTTACCCGGTGCCACCGGTCAGACCCGGTGCGCATCGGAGCTATAAGTGGCTTGGATAGAACGCCTGATGGCAGCCATTGCCTTTCCCTATCTGATCAGAATTACACACTGCCTGTAAGTAGACGGCATTTGGCAGATATCAGAGGGATTTTGCTGGGTATTGATGAATAAATACACAACACCTTCGATGTGCTATCCCTTTATGCGCTGTCCATCTATGCGCTCAACCTTTATGCGCTTAACATTCCAACATCCACATTGTGACATTTGCTACCATGCCCGCGCCTCAACGGAGTTGTAAATGAGAACCCTAAAAATTGCTACAAGAGAAAGCCCTCTGGCTTTGTGGCAGGCCGAACATGTGCGCAGTGAATTATTGCGCCATCATTCGAATATTGAAGTTGAATTGCTGGGTATGACTACTCGAGCAGATCAATGGCTGCAAACTCCCCTAGCAAAAATTGGCGGCAAGGGTCTTTTTGTTAAAGAGCTTGAAGAGGCAATGCTGCGTGGCGATGCCGATCTGGCAGTGCACTCGATGAAAGATGTGCCAATGGAGCTGCCTGAAGGCTTGGTCTTACATACTATATGTGAGCGTGAAGATCCTTCAGATGCCTTTGTAAGTAACAATTTTTCCAGCCTGGATTCGCTCCCTAAAGGCGCGACTTTGGGAACTTCCAGCCTTAGGCGTCAATGCCAGATTTTACAGCTGCGGCCTGACCTGCAAGTTAAGTCGCTGCGAGGCAATGTTAATACCCGTTTGCGTAAGCTTGATGAAGGCGAATTTGACGCCATTATTCTTGCAAGCGCTGGATTGCTTCGACTTGGTTTCGCCGATCGCATTGCGGAAAGTTTAGATCTTGCTGTCTGTATGCCCGCGGGTGGTCAGGGAGCTGTTGGAATAGAACTACGCAGTGAAGATCAGGAGCTTATGGAGCTGCTGAAACCTCTGGGTCATTTACCATCAAATATTTGCGTTCGCGCAGAACGATCAATGAATCTAAGGTTAAACGGAAGCTGTCAGGTTCCCATAGCAGCCCATGCGACTCTAAACGGCGACCAGGTTGAGTTAAGTGGATTAGTCGGGGATGCCAATGGTGAACAAATCCTTCGAGGTATCGCCAAGGGAAATACCGATCAGGCCGAGCAGATTGGAATAGAAGTAGCCGAGCAATTATTGGCCCAAGGCGCAGCTGAAATACTGGCAAAAATTTATGAGCAAGACGCTTAAAGTTCTTATTACCCGGCCTCAAGAACAGGCCAGTGCCTTAGCTGAAAAGTTAAATGCTTTGGGCTTTAAAGCGGATATCTTGGGGCTTACCGAGATATCGACTATAGAAGCTGAGATTTCAACTCCAGTTGCTCCCTTAGTTATTTTTGTGAGTGCCAATGCCGTCCGTCAGGGCTTGCCGCAATTGCGAGCGGCCGGTGTGGATCTTTCTGCCTGTTCCCTGAATGCAATTGGCCCGGCAACCGCAGGTGCGCTTGCGGCGGAAGGGCTTATTTCAGAAACGCCCGCTGCGGGATTTCGATCAGAGGAGCTATTAGCGCATTTGGGTAAGGAATTATCCGAGCACAAAGAGGCCAGCATTATTTGCGGTGTTGGTGGTCGTGGATACCTTAAAGACTCTCTGGAAAAACAAGGATTAAAGGTAAATCGAATTGAGGTGTACAAGCGGCATCCGGCCAAAGCTTTGAAATTGGAGTTCGAAAAATACCGATCCGACAACTTACCCGATATTATTAGTTTAATGAATGGCGAGGCAGTAACCACCCTTAATGACCTTATTGAAGACTTCAAGCTTCTTGAATGGAAAGCGGTTCCAGTGGTGGTTTCTTCATCGCGAATTCAGAAAATTGCGAAGGATTCCGGATTTTTAACCGTTTTTTGCCAAACAGATCCCACAGAAAGCAGTTTGATCGACTTTCTATCGCAGTTTTCCCAGAGATAATGATTTATTATTACCCCTTAACATCCTAATCAAACTGAGTGGATATGGCGGACGATAAGCCCAAAGCATCAGAATCAGCGGTGGAATCAGCTGCTCAAGCAAGTGTCGAAGCCGATAAACCTGGCTCCGCTAATAAAACCTTAGAGAAAACAAAAGCCGGTAGCGATTCTTCTGTCGGTACCAATAAAACATCTTCGAAAAAGAAAACGCCCAAAAAACCTCGCGCTACCAAAACCGGCGGCTCAAAAAATCCACTCAAGCTACTTCGCTTTTTGATTTTTCTGATTTTGTTGGGTGGACTAGCCGCAGGCTCTTGGTACGGTTATCAGAAATTTAGTGCAATATTTCAGGGCAAGTCAGCGCAGATAGAGTTACTGAATCAGCAGACGGCAGAGCTGACCCAGGTAATAATTGTAACGCAGCAAAATCAACAGAATATAGAGCGCACGCTTTCCAGCTTTATTGGCGATCAACAACGACAGATGCAGGCTCTGGCTGACCGGATTCGTACAACTGAAGGCGCTCGTGAAGGCGATTGGCTATTAGCAGAAGCGCAGTACTTGGTGCGTTTGGCGGATCAGCGATTATTGGTATCAAGAGATACTGATAGCGCGGTCGAGCTTCTATCCGGTGCGGATGAGCTGCTGCGTGAACTCGCCTATCCTGAGTTAGCCTCGGTTCGCGAAGCACTAATTGCAGATATTTCAGCGCTTAGATCAGTGCCATCAATTGATTACCAAGGTTTATATTTTCAAATTACTGCGGTGGCTCAATCCATAGATGGCCTGTCTCTGGCCGGTGTTGAGGGAATTGAAAACTGGGGAACTCAAGAACAGGTTGAAGAAGCAGAGTCTAGGGCTGGCATATGGGCTTCATTTGTCGCCTCGGTAAAATCGTCTTTGGATCAGCTAATTGTTGTGCGTAAAGCTGAAGGCAGCGCGGAGTGGATAGTTGATGCTGAAGGAGAGTCAGCATTACGTACTCAAATGGATCTGCTCATTATGCAAAGTCTTTCGGCTCTGCTTTCCGGGGGCCAGGAAATATATCAGTCGGCCCTGCAGGTAGTTGCTGAACTACTTCAGAATAATTTTCAAGCGACCGCTCAGCGCGATCTTCTTGTTTCTCAATTATTAGATTTTTCTAATCAGCCAGTTCAGGCAGATGTGCCAGATATTTCATCCTCACTGCGGGCAATGCAGCAGGGCGCTCAAGTTATGCGACGCATTAACCAGGGAGATTAGTGGTGGGAAAACTACTTATTTTTCTGGTGCTTTTTGCGGTTCTGGGTAGCTTGGCTTGGTGGTATATAGGTACCGATAGCTTTGTGCTGATCCGACTCGGGGATTGGACGCTGCAATTGCAGGTATTGACGGGTCTGGCACTGCTATTTGTTTTTATCTGGGCGATAAACCTTATTAGCTATCTGGTATCTGAAACTCTTGGTGGCCGATGGGCCGCGAGATCACGCGCCCGCCGCAGTACCAATCGATCGCGTAAAGGCGTGCTATTGCTCTTCTCCGGCAAAGCTAAGGACGCAAAAGATCAATTTTTGAAGGCAGCCAATCTAAAACAAGAGCCGGTAATTAACGGGTTGTTGGCCGCTCACTCAGCTATTGAATCTGAGCAGTACGATAGAGCGCTGAATATTCTCAATAATTTGAAGACTGAAGATTCCAGCGCAGATTCGGCGCTAATGCATACAAAAGCTAAAGTATTGGTGCATCTAAATCGGCTAGATGAGGCTGAAAGCCTTTGCAAAGATATCAAAGCGATTAAATCGAAAGACGCCAGAACAGATCTTCTGCTTTTAAAGATTGCGGAAAAGCGAAAGGACTGGCCTGCTTTCCAAAGCTTACTTCCCAAACTGCGCAACGCTGACGGCGTTAGTCTGAGAGTTAGGGGCTTAGAGCGTCGCGCCGGATTGGCGAGATTACGCAAGCCCAGTATGAGCCGGACTGAATATGATGAAGTGGTGGCTACCATTCCGGCAGAAATTAAAAACACCGCAGAAGTGGTAGAGATACGTACGCATTATTTGATTCGATGCGGGGCTAGCAAAGAGGCTGAAAAGCTATTGCGAGAGTTTTTGCATAAAGAATGGCGACCAGACTTACTGCGCGACTATGTGGGCATTCCGGATGTTGATGCTGAGAAGCAGCTTACACAGCTGGAAAAATGGCGGCATCGCCATGGCGACTCGCCTGAGTTGCTAGCAGTTTTGGAAGAGTTAAGTGATGAAACTGGAGACTGGCGCGCGGCTCAAGACTATAACCGCGCATCCGACACTGCCTAGTCTATTTTTTACGCATAGCTCCGAAAAAATCGTCGTTTGTTTTAAAGTCTTTGAGTTTTTCTATCAAGAACTCTGCTGCGCTTGAATCTTCCATATCGTGCAGAAGGCGGCGCAAGATAATTACTCTTTGCAGTTCTGCTTCATCCATCAGAAGATCTTCGCGCCTAGTACCAGAGCGACGAATATTGATGGCTGGATAAACTCGTTTTTCGGCAATCTTCCTATCCAGGTGCAATTCCATATTGCCGGTACCCTTAAACTCTTCGTAGATTACTTCGTCCATTTTTGAACCAGTGTCTACTAGGGCTGTGGCGATAATACTTAGGGATCCACCTTCTTCAATATTTCTCGCAGCACCAAAGAAACGCTTGGGTTTCTCTAGAGCATGAGCATCAACACCACCGGTTAATACTTTGCCGGATGAGGGTTGTGTAGTGTTAAACGCACGGGCTAATCGAGTAATTGAATCGAGCAAGATAATTACGTCTTTCTTGTGTTCAACCAAGCGTTTGGCTTTCTCGATAACCATGTCGGCAACTTGCACATGGCGAGTTGGTGGTTCATCGAATGTAGAGGCAATTACTTCGCCGCGCACTGTGCGCTGCATTTCGGTTACTTCTTCCGGACGCTCATCAATTAGGAGAACCATGATGTGGCACTCAGGATTATTTCGAATAATCGCCTGAGCAATATGCTGCATCATTATTGTTTTACCCGCTTTTGGCGGAGCAACAATAAGTCCACGTACGCCTTTGCCAATGGGGGCAACCAGATCAATAATTCGACCGGTCAAATCTTCAGAGCTGCCGTTACCGCATTCGAGGGGAAGGCGTTCGTCGGGGAATAGGGGCGTTAGGTTTTCAAAAAGAATTTTGTTTTTGGCGTTTTCCGGAGCGTCATAGTTAATAGTGTCGACTTTAAGCATGGCGAAGTATCGTTCGCTGTCTTTTGGAGGTCGAATTTTCCCGGATATGCTGTCGCCGGTGCGTAAATTGAAGCGGCGAATTTGACTCGGCGATACGTATATATCGTCTGGTCCTGCTAAATAAGAGCTATCTGCAGATCTCAAAAAGCCGAAGCCGTCAGAGAGGATTTCTAAAACGCCATCGCCGAATATATCGGCGCCGCTTTTGGCGTGACGTTTTAAAATCGCAAATAAAATATCTTGTTTGCGGTTACGGGCCATGTTTTCAAGGCCGGTTGATGCCGCTAATTCAATGAGCTCGCCTATAGGCTTGCGCTTGAGGTCAGTCAGATTCATGGTACGAATCCTAGTATAGGTAGGTTGTGTTTAGAAAAAGGTTATAGCACTCGGCTCGAGGAGCTGACCAGATATTTATAAAGTGTTTTAGCTGATCAGAAGAGAGCTTAGGAGAGTACCTGTTGCCGATTATAGCGAGTTCGGGGGCTAAGGCAACAGTACGAACTGAATATTAAAAACTAGTTTCAGGTTCAATCGCCCCGACCTTTGTCTGGGGCGCTTTAAAAATGAGTGAAACTATACCGCTGCGTCGATAAATTCTTTTAGTTGATTGCGGGAAACCGCGCCCACTTTCATAGAGTCGACATCGCCGCCTTTAAATATAATAAGCGTTGGAATTCCGCGCACGTTGTACTTCATTGGCGTTTCTCGGCTGGCATCAACGTCCATTTTGCAGATCTTTAGTTGATCGCCATATTCAGCGGCCATTTCTTCTAGTATTGGAGCTATCATTTTGCAGGGACCACACCAGGCTGCCCAGAAATCAACCAATACAGGTCCTTCCGCTTCAAGCACTTCGGATTGAAAATCTGCGTCCGTTACATGCTTCATTAAATCGCTCATTGTTAACTCCAATTACAAATTTCGGTTTGGGGATATCGGCTTGAGATATCCTTTTTTAGTTGAAGACTATTATGGGTTTAGTTTGAGAAGAATCAACCGATGGTTCAACTTAATCAGAACTAAAAGCTATCTTTATTCAACTTTGCCTCGGGCGAGGGTATAATCGCGACGCATTTATCAGTACAGACAGCAAAGGTTTTATTCATGATTCGTTTTTCCTTGATCCTGCTTTCAGGATTAGTGTTATTAATTAGCTCAGCATTTGCCCAAACTGATCGTGAACAAGCGATGATAGACAGGCTTAGTCATATAGGTTCGGTTTGTATGGCTGGCGAGGCCTGTTCCGGTTCAACAGCCGCAGTTGCATCAACTGGTGCACGAGCTGCCGAAGATATTTACAACACTACCTGTATGGCCTGTCACCTAACGGGAGTTTCCAGCGCACCCTTGCTTGGCAATGCTGAACAGTGGGCTCCACGTATCGCCAAAGGTAAAGATGCACTTTATGCCAGCGTATTTAGCGGAATTGAAGTCGGTGGCGTATTGGTTATGCCGGTGAATGGGCTTTGCCTGGACTGCTCAGAAGATGAGCTGAGGTCTGTTGTGGACTATATGGTGTCTGCTGTCGAGTAGTAGCTAAAGATTCGACGGAGCCGCCAGTTCATAAACTATGCGGCTTTTTTATTGTCTGCATTTTCGGTTACTGCAGCCAGTTAGCTTTTCATCAAATGCCCCATAGAGCATCAAGAAAAGAGTGATTGAAGATTTGCGCGGGCTTCCTTGGTTTTTGCTTCGGCTTTTTCCGGGTTCTTCTCGGCAAATCCTTCTTTGTTTAAATCTTCGTCCGGGAGTTCTTCAATAAAACGACTTGGTGTTGTGCCGGAGACTTCGCCAAATTGTTTGCGGCTGCCTGCCAGGCTCAGGGTTAGTCTTTCCTGAGCTCTGGTAATGCCTACATAAAATAGGCGACGCTCTTCTTCGAGCTTGTCTTCTTCTAAGCTGTTCTGGTGAGGCAATATGCCTTCTTCTACACCAATCAGATAGACCTCTCTAAATTCCAAACCTTTAGATGCATGCAGGGTCATTAAAGACACTTTGTCATCGGCTGACTCTTCTTCCATATTTTCCAGCATATCCCGTAATTGGGTTCGCGCCACCGCTTCTGCAAGGGTTTCGCTCTCTTCCTTGCCATCCTCTGAAGAAATGGTTTTGCCAATGGAATCGATTAGAAAATTAACATTACGCCAACGAGCTTCAGCGCTTTTTGGTGAACTGGATGAATCAAATAACCAGCTTTCGTAGTCAATGTCCGACAGTAGTTCGCGAATGATGCTCAGAGTGTCTTTGGTATCGGCCAGCATGGCTTTCTTTTGCATCCAATGAGCGAAGGATTGCAGTCTTGATAGCCCGGGATCACTTACGGACTCAGTCAGGCCAAATTCTGAGCAGCCTTGTAGCAGGCTGCCTCCGCGTTTATGCACATAGCTGGAAAGCTGCGCTACGGTTTTGGGGCCGATCTGGCGTCGAGGAGTATTGATAATTCTCAGAAACGCCGCGTCGTCTTCCGGATTGATTAGCAACCTCAAATAGGCCATTACATCTTTGATTTCCGATCGGCTGAAGAAGGAAGTACCGCCACTAATGTTATAGGGCACGCCATGTCCCTGTAGTTTTATCTCAAGTAAGCGGGATTGATGATTGCCCCGATAAAGAACCGCAAAGTCTTTAAATTTTCGGCCGCTCTTAACAGCCATCCGGTATTGAATATCCTGAACCACCCAATCTAGCTCATCTTCTTCGTTTTTATGGCGAATTAGATTTATTAAATCGCCTGTTCCTAACTCGCTCCACAAGGTTTTTTCAAAAAGGTGAGAATTGTTCTTGATCACCTGATTTGCGCACTTGAGGATGCGTTCGGTGGAACGGTAATTTTGCTCCAACCGGATTACTTTCAAGTTTGGGTAGTCCCGGCTCAGATCGATTAGGTTCTCCGGGCGCGCACCACGCCAGGTATAGATTGACTGATCATCGTCGCCCACGGCGGTGAATTTCATATGATGCTGAACCAGAATTTTTACCAGTTCGTATTGGGCTTGATTAGTATCTTGGTATTCGTCTATCAATAGATGACGCATACGAAGCTGCCATTTATTGCGAATTTCCGGCTCCGATTGCAATAGTTTGACTGGCAGGTAGATCAGGTCGTCGAAGTCCACTGCATTATAGGTTTTAAGCGCCTCTTGATAGCGTTCATAGAGTTTTGCGGCGCGGTACTCTGTGTCATCCTTCGCAACAGATATGGCTTTCATGGGGTCTATAAGCTGATTTTTCCACTGGGAAATAAGATCACGACCTATAGCGAGCTGATCGGAATCAATATCCTTTAGGCCGAGATCTCCGAGTAGCTTTAAAGCGTCTTCAGCGTCAAAAATCGAAAAACCTTTTCGGAAGCCCGCGGTAGTTAGGTCAGCGTTAAGGATATCCAGCCCGAGGCGGTGGAAGGTACAGATTCGTAATCCGCGGCAGGCCTTTTTGCCTATTAGTTTACGAACCCGGGAATCCATTTCGCGAGCGGCTTTATTGGTAAAGGTAACGGCAGTTATCTGTCTTGGGGAATATTCAAGTTTCTCGAGCATCCAGGCGATTTTTTGGGTGATCACCATGGTTTTCCCGCTGCCGGCACCGGCCAGAACGAGGGTAGGGCCGTCGTTATATTTGACAGCTTCGCTTTGTTGGGAATTTAGATTGTTCATTACAGGCCGTTATAGAAGCGGCGCGATTCTAGCAGCATTCCACCAGAGCTGAGCAGGATAAATTGGAAGAAATGAAGACTTAAGTACGTCTGATTTATGAATTCAATTTACTAATGTCTCTATAGCTTAGGGCCTGCTTAATATGTTGGGTTTCAAAAGCGGAATTTTCAAGGTCGGCGATAGTTCTACCGACCCGTAATACTTTATGCAGCCCTCTAGCCACTCTCTAGTTTTTTTCAAGTTTTTCTAGACTGTTTTCGAGCTCGGTAACTCTGGCTTCTGTGCGGGCGAGCATTTGTTTTAGCGTATCTATTTCTTCCTGGTATACCAGATCCATATCTTGAATAAGGCGTCCAAGCGCAGCCTTAACAATATTGCGCACTTCCTCATTTGCTGATTCCGCCAAATGGGGTAGATCTTTTAGCAGGTCGTCTAACTTGAATTCGTTTGTCATTGGTTTGTAAGCGTTAATTGGTGGCAATTTAAGGCCAGAGTATAGCCTGAATTCTGCTTAGCGGAGATGTGAAAAGTCAGCCTTATTGAAGGCTATGTCTAGCACTCAAGCTGTCAGCTCCAGAAAAGTGCACATAATTGGTGCGTGCACATAAAGAGTGCATAACCTAATTAAATTACTTTTGGTTTTTCGTAATAAAATCAAAAAAATATACTTATATGTTTGAAATATAAGGAAATTGTACTTCTTGGCACGGCATCTGCTTTGTCTACTCCCGAAGACTGACTAAAAGTCCCATTTTTTATAAACAGGAGAATTTCATGAAAACTTTAACTAAATCTTTGATTGCCACGGCACTTCTAACTACTGGCATTGCTGCTCAGGCAGAAGTTTCTGGCGGTGCAGCTATTGCAAGCAGCTATTTATGGCGTGGTTTTGACCTTAGTGCTGGATCAGCCGCGGTATCTGGATCACTCGACTACTCACACGAGTCTGGTCTATACGCGGGAATCTGGGGCTCATCTGGTGATGATTTTGCCGGAACTGAATACGATCTTTACGGTGGTTTTGGTGGCGAAGCTGGTGATATTGGCTATGACATTGGATACGTAAGCTATAAATACCCTAATTGTGTCGCTTGTGAATTCGAAGAAATTTACGCAGGTCTTTCTTACGGTGATTTTGGCATTACGGTTTATGACAACGACGATGCTGATTACACCTATGTCGCACTAAGTGCAGATTTTGGTGATTTCAATATTACCTACGGTGATTGGTCTACTGATGGCTCGCACATTGATTTGACCTACGGTATGGGTGATCTGGCTTTTACTCTTTCACAAGCAAGTGGTGATGACTATGCCGGTTCTTTCGCTGAGGAAGAAACCCAATTTGTTGTGAGCTACTCCATCCCCTTGGATATGTAAGACCCACCGAGATTCGGAGGGTGCGGCGTCGTCAATATCTGCCAAACCCTCCAGCTCATTCCGCTACTACTGGAGAAACAATATGAAACTTATTACCGCGATCGTTAAGCCGTTCAAGTTGGACGACGTACGCGAGGCCTTAAGTGCTATAGGTGTTCAGGGCATAACCGTCACAGAAGTGAAGGGTTTTGGACGCCAGAAAGGACATACCGAGTTATATCGAGGTGCCGAATATGTGGTCGATTTCCTACCAAAAATTAAATTGGAAATAGCCATAGGTGATGAATTGGTTGATCAAACCATTGAATCCATTACTACGTCGGCATCAACTGGAAAGATCGGCGACGGCAAAATATTTGTCACCAATCTTGAACAAGTCATTCGCATTCGGACCGGTGAAACCGGCCCCGAAGCCATCTAACTGGAGATAATTATGGATGCTGCAATTGAACTCGCTTATGCACTAGATACCTTTTATTTCTTGGTATGTGGTGCCCTTGTTATGTGGATGGCTGCTGGTTTTGCCATGTTGGAAGCCGGCTTGGTCCGTTCCAAGAACACCACTGAAATTCTTACGAAAAATGTCGCTTTGTATGCAATTGCCTGTGTTATGTACATGGTATGCGGTTACATGATTATGTATGGCGGAGATCTTTTCCTAAGCAGTATTACTGGTGACGGAGTTGCTGACGATTGGACATATGCTCCGTCTGCAGATTTCTTCTTCCAGGTAGTATTTGTTGCCACAGCTATGTCTATTGTTTCGGGCGCGGTTGCTGAGCGTATGAAGCTTTGGGCTTTTCTAGCCTTTACGGTTGTTATGACTGGTTTTATCTATCCAATGGAAGGTTCCTGGACTTGGGGCGGCAACGCGGTATTTGGTCTGTACACCCTAGGTGATCTCGGCTTTAGCGATTTTGCTGGTTCCGGTATTGTTCATATGGCCGGTGCTTCTGCAGCCCTAGCTGGTGTGATCTTCCTTGGTGCTCGTAAAGGGAAATACAACGCCGACGGTTCCGTAAACGCTATTCCCGGTGCGAACATGCCGCTAGCTACTTTAGGTATGTTTATCCTATGGTTAGGTTGGTTTGGCTTTAATGGTGGTTCAGTTCTAGCAACTGCCAGTGTTGAAAGCGCAAATGCCGTAGCTGTTGTGTTTATGAATACTAACGCGGCTGCTGCCGGTGGTCTTATCGCTGCGCTTATTACCGCGCGCATTTTGTTCGGTAAAGCTGACCTGACTATGGCCCTGAACGGCGCTTTAGCTGGCCTTGTAGCCATTACTGCTGAACCTTCGACTCCTACCGCACTAATCGCCACTGTTTGGGGTGTATTAGGTGGTGTGCTTGTAGTCTTCAGCATTCTGGCTATGGATAAATTGAAGCTTGATGACCCCGTCGGTGCAATCTCTGTTCACGGAGTAGTTGGTTTTCTTGGACTAATGCTAGTGCCTATTACTAACGACGCATCTACATTCTCTGGTCAGCTTATCGGTGCAGTTACCATCTTTGTATGGGTATTTGGTGCCTCAAGTGTTGTCTGGCTAATTCTTAAAGCCACTATGGGCATAAGGGTTACTGAAGAGGAAGAGTACGAAGGAGTTGATATTAGCGAATGCGGTATCGAAGCTTATCCGGAGTTTACTTCGGGCACATAAGCCTTCAAATTCTGTTAGAAATTAAAAGGGAAGCGCTTAGCGCTTCCCTTTTTTTTGTTTATAAATAAGAATAGAGTCTTAGAGAAATATTCCTTAGGGGACAAAATGAAACTTATTACCGCTGTTATCAAACCTTTCAAGCTCGACGACGTTCGGGAATCGCTATCTGAAATTGGTGTTCAGGGCGTTACCGTTACCGAAGTGAAAGGCTTTGGACGCCAAAAAGGACATACTGAGTTGTATCGAGGAGCGGAATACATCATTGATTTTCTGCCCAAGGTAAAGCTGGAAATTGCTTGTGAAGATAATGTGACTGATAACATTATTGAAGCAATTACTAAAACCGCGAGTACGGGAAAAATTGGTGACGGCAAGATATTTGTGACATCTCTTGAGCAGGTAGTTCGAATTCGCACTGGTGAAACGGGTGCAGACGCGCTTTAAATAGACTGCACTTAGATAAAAGCGCCAAGCTTCGCCTGGCGCTTTTTTTGTGGCTGCTGTTTAGGCGTTTACAGAGTTAGTGCTGAATCTGAATTTGCTGTTTCCACAAATCCAGCATGCGGGTTTCTATGGAGAGAACTCTCAAATTACTATTTTCCGATGGGATGGCGTCTACGGATTTTGGCAGACTGCTCTGCAGTTCGGTGCAAACACAGAACTCCCCCTCATTCAGATTTGCTAGTCTTTCGTGAAGGTGCAGCAGTTCTTCGTTGGTGGCCAAAGCCAAAGCGTTACAGGGGTTTTCCCCAATAAAATCTATAGGGGCAATGAGGCTCGCTGGAATGGCGATCTTATTGTCTTCTTGGCGAGTCAGGTTCCATCCGAACATAATGCAGTGGCGCAACGCTACCGATATATTGGTAGCCGATGCGGTAAATACCAGAATACCTGATTGCACCCCTATACAACTTATGCCGTAGGTTTCTGCCATGCGCTCTGTAATTCGCCACACCCGATGCATATAGTTATCAATATCGTCGGTTCGCACCAATTGATCTTTAATATCGCTTAGTCGGATCATCAAAACCATTCGTTGATGACCCTTGGGATCTTTGTTTATAGGTATGGAAATATCTTGCTCAAAAGGTTCTTCTTGAGAGTCCCTCGGTTCAGCCGAATCCTCTAAGTTGTTCTCCCCATGCGGTTGTTTCTGAGAAGTTGAAAGTTGATTTAGAAACAGACCTGCAATGGCGGCAGCTAGTGCGCAGGCAAAACTGATGAGCATATTGGGCCAGAAGTTTTGGGGCGCATTTGTCTGATATTCCTGCACTACTAAAGTAGCTGCAAGGGCGTCGTCTAGTACGATGGTAGATGAGTATTCTTGAATGGTACTTGCCGGAGGTCTAACCAGATTTAGATTTCTTGCAGTGGCTAAAAGTATTGAATCCGCGCCGTGCACGTCAACCCGCTCAAGGTTTGATCCAGAAATCAGCTGCTCGAGTTCGGGTTTTAATCGCTCAATATTACCCGTAATAAGAAAAGGCTCTGCGCTGTTGAGTACCATGGGAAGAAGGCTGGAGTCCCGGGTTAAATCGAACCTGCTTTGGTTGAGCAAATTTAGGCATACAAAGCAGACAACAAATACCAAAGCTGAAGAGAGCAGCAACTGTAGATTTTTCTCTTCTTGTATAAACAGCTTCAAACTACGCCTCGACTCTTAAAATTTGAAAATAAAAAATGTAAGTTTTAATCATGTTCGCTCGGTGCAGGCTCTGGTCGATATATAATTGCAATCTGCTTTAGTTGGAATTACGCATCGTGATCCGAATATATCTGCTTTCTGTAACCGGAGTAAACCGCAACGGCATTAGCTCTGCACTGACTAATATCCTGTCGCGGCATTGTGCCAGAGTATTGGACATCGGTCAGTCTGTGATACACGACTCTTTGTCCCTAGGCATCCTTATAGGGTTGGAAGAAAATTCAGAAATTGATACAGATATAGAAACTATTGAGGCAGATTGCCGTAAGGAGTTCGAGCATCTTAGTTTAGACGTTCGCTCACAAAGCATTTCTGTGGATGATTACCAGAAGTGGGTTGGGCAGCAAGGTCAGAAAAAACATGTACTAACCCTTCTTGCCCGGGAAATCAGTGCGGAGGTGTTGGCAGAGGTCACATCCATGCTAGCGAGCCAGGGACTGGATATTTACCAGATTACTCGTTTGACCGGCCGAATAGCCTTGGAGCATTTAGACAAAGGCGCACAGGCATGCATTGAAATATTAGTGCGTGGCGGCGTCGATGACGAAACTGAATTCCAGCAAAGGTTGATGGAATTAGCGGCGCATTTGGATGTGGATCTGGCTTATCAGAGAGACGATCACCACCGCCGCGATCGCAGGTTAGTGGTCTTTGATATGGACTCAACACTGATTAAACAGGAAGTTATCGACGAACTGGCAATTGAAGCGGGAGTTGGCGAAGAAGTTAGCCAAGTGACAAGCCAGGCTATGCGTGGAGAAATCGATTTTGATGAAAGTTTACGAAAACGGGTTTCCTTGCTTGCGGGACTACCCGAGTCCGCCCTACAGACAGTTCTGGACAGGCTAGAACTCAACGAAGGTGCCGAACGTCTAATGCAGCGCTTGAACCAACTCGGCATGAAGACCGCCATTCTTTCCGGTGGTTTTAGCTACTTCGGAGAAGAGTTGAAGAAACGCTTGAATATGGATTATCTCTACGCCAATAACCTGGAAATTATTGATGGCAAACTCACGGGTCAAGTGCTGGGAGAGATCGTTAACGGCGAATGTAAGGCGCGCTTGTTGGGAGAGATCGCAGCCAGCGAGGATTTACTGTTGGATCAGGTAATTGCAGTAGGAGACGGAGCCAATGACCTTCCGATGCTTGGTAAGGCGGGTTTAGGAATTGCCTTTCACGCCAAACCTTTGGTGAGAGAGACAGCGTCCCATTCCCTATCTAGGCTCGGTTTGGACGCAATCCTCTATTTGATGGGATACAGCGACGGAGATCATCCTAAGAACTAAGTAGGTTTTAGAGTGCAAATGAATGCTCGGTAAAAAGTAGACATGGCGAAATTAGGTCCTTAATTACTTGTTGGGGATATTAGCTTGAACTAGCAGTTAGAACTAGAGAAGTTCTACGGTAAGAAATAGGTCACCGGCGAACTCAAAACTGGTAGCAGACATAATATCTTCTTCCTCGAACACTATCCTGATTTCGCTATTATTGCCAGCATTGCAGTCGTTGAAACTGCTGATGTTATAGACGCTAGAGCCGTTGTTCGGCGCAAGCTCTTCAAATTCACCGGAAGCGATGCGAGGATTGAATTCTAGGACAAAGGGCATGCCTTTATTTTCGGTGCTAGACAGTGCAAATCTATTTCCGACAATTGTGCTTGTATGGGCTGAAACGGAAATGCGCGAACCAATTGTTCCCTGTACACAAAAGTCTTTTACAAATTGATAATCCGAACCGCCTTCGTTTCTGGAGACGTTAAGGTCCCAGTCTTCCAAATTGGTGATTTGAACGCCTTGATCGATTTTAAGACTTATTGAAACGAATCCAGAGGACTCTTCGCCGAGATTCCCATTATCTGCGGCCAGAATATGCACCGAAGTAAGTCCGCAGACAATCGTGAGAATGGCGGAAAAGCGCTTCAATATATGATTTTTTTCTCTTGCAAACGTATTCAAAGTGTTCGGTCGTTTTTTTGGCTGAGATCAAGATAAGGCAACATTACCCCGATTTCCAGAAAGATTACAAAAATTGGGTGTCTTTTCGGCTGTTTTATTACCAAAAATGGCCAAAAATCGGACAAAGTCCGCACTTATTGGCCTATAGGCGCGTTTTTGAAATATCGCCCGGTGTTTCTTGAACCAGCTTGGGCAACATGTACCCGGAGAGCGAGCCTCGCATGCCTTCGTATAGATTTAGTGCAGTATCTTTTGGGACATCAAAATGTGCGCTTCCATCTACCGGATCTAACAAATGTAAATAATAGGGTTGAATGCCTAGATCAAAGCATGATTGGTGCAATGCAAGTTGCTCTTTTAGAGAGTCATTTACTCCTCTGAGAAGCACTGCTTGGTTGAGAAGAACCAGGCCCGCAGATTTCATTCTTAATATTGTTTTAACCACGGGCTCGTCAATTTCATTGGCATGATTAATATGAAGTACTACGACCGTATTGGGAAAAAGCTTTAGCCATTCCAGGCAATCTTCGGTGATTCGTTGGGGGATAACCAATGGAAAACGCGTGTGAACTCTTAGTCGCTTTACCGTCGTGATTTTTAGAAGCCGTTCGGTAAGATTTTTAAGTACCCGATCAGGTGCGCTTAGGGGATCTCCGCCGCTAAAAATAACTTCATCAATTTCAGGATGTTCTTGAATATAGCGCAAGACCGGAAGCCAGCCATCGGACCCTGGATTATTTGCTTCGTAATCGAAGTGTCGCCGAAAACAATAACGGCAATGAATTGCACATGCTCCGCTTACCGTAAGCAGTGCACGGTTTTTATACTTGTGGATCAGGCCGGGTAGGGGGTTTGCGTCGTTCTCCTGTAAAGGGTCGGTAACAAATCCTGGAGTTTGAATTAATTCATTTTTAAGATTTAGCACTTGGCGCAATAGAGGATCATCTGCATTGCCTAGTTCCATGCGGGCGACAAAGCTGCGGGGTACTTTCAGTTGGAATTGTTTTGCAGCTTCAGCGCTAAGATTTAGCTGCTCGGGATTTAGCCCTAAAAGCTCACAGAGCTCATCGGCGTCTGTAACTAAGTTTTTTAGTGCGGACTGCCAGGATTCTTCCTGCCAGCTGATGTCAGTCTGAGGTATCATGCGCGCTTTTGATCCGGCGAGAAGTATATAAATGGCAACCTATTCTACCAATGAATTTCGGTCAGGCTTGAAAGTAATATTAGATGGCGACCCCTGTTCTATTGTTGAAAACGAATTTGTAAAACCTGGCAAAGGGCAGGCGTTCAGTCGAGTACGGTTGAAGAACCTGAAAACAGGTCGTAGCTGGGAGCGTACATTTAAATCTGGTGAGAGCATTGAAGCGGCTGATGTTATGGACGTTGAGATGCAATATCTCTATACCGACGGTGAATTTTGGGCTTTTATGGACCCTGAAACCTTTGAGCAACAGCAGGCGGATGCTAGCGCTGTGACCGATGCGGTGCACTGGCTAAAAGAGCAGGATATTTGTGTAGTTACCCTCTGGAATGACTCCCCTCTTTCAGTTTTACCGCCAAATCATGTAGAGCTGGATATTGTTGAGACGGACCCCGGATTGCGCGGTGATACGGCACAGGGTGGCAGTAAGCCTGCCAAACTTAGTACTGGTGCTGTGGTTAAAGTGCCTCTGTTTTTGGAAATCGGTGATCTGATTAAGGTCGATACCAGAACCGGTGAATACTTGAGTCGCGTTAAGGAAAGCTAATTGATGAATGATCTGTCTCATCTGGAGCTTATCTCCGCCAGGATGGATCTATATCAGTGTATTAGGCAATACTTTGGAGAATCCAAAGTATTGGAAGTAGAAGTTCCATTGCTGGGGACAGGTGCCACTACTGACCCCCAGATAAATTCTTTTAGGGTGGCTAGCACCTCAGGTACGCGCTACTTACAAAGCTCGCCAGAATATTTTCTTAAGCGCCTATTGGCGGACATCCCTCGATCGATATTTACTATTACCAAAGCTTTTCGAGACGAAGAATTTGGCGGTAAGCATAATCCCGAATTTTCAATGCTGGAATGGTATCGGCTGGACGCTAAGTTAGACGAGATTATCGAGGACACCCTTAAATTAGTTGGCCGCTATTTGGGCGATCTGCCTGTTGTCAGAGAAACTTACCATTCGGTATTTCAGCGCCACCTACAAATAAATCCGCACCAAACAAGTATTCAAGATCTTCAGGCTTTGGTTGAGAAAAATACCAGCTATAAGCAAGACTGTGTTTCCGTCGAGGAGGCACTACAGCTTTTACTCTGCATTCTAATAGAGCCACAGTTTGAATCCGGCATTACTATTTTGTCTGATTTTCCGGTTAACCAAGCCGCTTTGGCCGAGATTGAGCAGGACGCTCATGGGCAGCTTGTTGCAAAACGGTTCGAGCTCTATCTCGGCCAAACCGAACTAGCTAATGGCTATCAAGAGCTTACAGATCCGGATGAGCAAAGACTGCGGTTTGAACAGGACAATCTAATGCGCGCAAAACTGGGTCGCGAAACGCACCAGCTGGACGAAGCCCTGCTATACGCAATGGGTGGTATGCCCGCGAGCGCAGGTGTTTCTATCGGCTTAGATCGCCTGCTAATGGCAAAACTCGGTATAGATGAAATTGAAAAAGTGCTTCTGTTTCCCTGGAGCGAAGCTTAACTTTCCCTGTTCTTCTCTCAGATTCTTGAGTGTCCTTCCGTGCGGGCGACTGCTGCCAATATAACGTTTTTTGCGTCCCCAGATATCAGCTCCGCTGCGGCCTGATTTACTGTTGAATCTGTTGTGACAATATCGTCAACTAGCAGAATCTTCTTACCTCTCAAACCATCGGCATTAATTAATCGAAAGCTATTCCTTTGATTTTGGATGCGAGCTGAACGAGACAGGCTTCTCTGGGATTTCACTTTTCTACTGCGCGTTAGGATTTTCCGGTTTACCGGCTTGCCCGATAGTGTGGAAAGCATATTTGCTAATAGCTCAGCTTGGTTATATCCGCGAGTAAGGCGTCGGGTCCTGTGAATCGGCATGGGTACAATTAGGTCGATACTGATTTTTTCATGCTGCAAAGATTCAAATACGAGCTGAGATAAAACCGGTAAGGCTTGGAAGCTACGATTGTCCTTAAGCGCTCTTAACCAGACGTCTACTGGTGGCGCGTATAGGCAGGGAATACAGCTCTGGGTTATAAACCCCTTTGAGTTGAGACACTTTCCACAGGCTGGGACCGGCATCGAGGTAGGAATTCCGCACATTCTGCAGCTACTTAAAATCCGTGGTATTTCTGCGAAACAGGGGTTGCAAATATTACGCAGGGGAAAGGTTTGCATGCATTTGCATCGCAAACACTGCGTTGGTAGATAATTAAATATATTTTCTAGCAGATGCATGATTTCTTCCATGAAATCCGAATAGGCCTCACAATCTTATATGAATTGGCAGGCCCCAGAAAAAAAATGGAAAAGAAGCGACAACTTTCAGAAGAAGATCAGGATAGGGTAAACGAGTACCTTAGTTCGGGTTATAACAAAACCGAGAAAAAGCCTTATCACCCTTGGATATTATTATTAATTCTATTCTTGGTAGTTTCTGCTATCGGCTTCTTTGCTCTTTGGTTCACCAAATTTATGGGCATTGAATAGCTTGAGCAGATCGAACAGAGGACAAATCTTGCTGAGTAGTCTTGGAGCCAAGAAAGGTTTTCTGATTTGCCTGACTGTTCTCACGCTTTATCGAGTGCTGTCTTTGCTACAACCACATCTGGTGCTCTTCTACGATGAGGCTTATTACTACCACTGGGCGCTTAACCTCGATTGGGGCTACTACTCGAAACCACCCGTTGTCGCCTGGGTTATAGCCTTTTTTACTTCATTGTTTGGTGATTCCGCATTTGCGGTAAAGCTTGGAGCTCCTTTGCTCTACGCAGGCACGGCTATTTTTGTATACCAGATTGCCGAAAAATTGGCGGGGTCTCAGGCGGCTTGTTTTGCCGGCTGGGTATTCTTAACCTCTATATTGGTTGGCTATAACAGCCTTTTTATTACTACCGATGCGCCGCTACTATTCTTTTGGACGGCAACTCTCTGGGCATTTGTATCCAGCCAGCAGCGAACGGGGGAAGGGCTGCGCTATTGGTGGCTAACAGGTCTGTTCTGTGGATTCGGCATGCTCAGCAAATACACAATGGCAGTGCTTCCCGGTAGTTTGTTTCTATTTCTGATGCTTACTGAAGATGGCCGCAATCAGCTGCGCACTGTTGGCCCTTGGATTGCAGCAGTTTTAGCGGGCCTTATATTTTCGACCAATATTGTCTGGAATATTCAGAACGAATTTGTGGCTTTTAAACACACTTCGGAAATATCTGCGGTAACTTCTAATTGGTTTAATCCCGGCAAATTGCTTGAGTTTTTGGCAGCGCAGTTTGTGGTATTTGGACCAATTTGGACTTGGTTACTAATTCAAAGGTTTAGGCGAGAGAGAACAAGTATTTTTGACACACCGCATTTGGTTCTTTGGTTTGCCCTAATTCCGCTTCTGATGGTGATTTGTCTGCAGGCACTTTTGTCTCATGCCTTTGTGAATTGGGCGGGGCCCATATATATCGCAGGCTCTATTTTAGTGGGAATAAGTTTGGCAGGTCGAACCGATCGACTATGGATTTTTGCCGGAGGCTTAAACCTTCTAATGCTTAGCATTTTCTATCACTGGCCATTATTAGCAGACGCGGCTGGACTGGAACGAGACAAATCGAACGACCCCTATTTTAGAGTATTGGGTTGGGATCAAATGGCTGAGCAGGTTGAGCCGCTATTGATGCAAGAAAATCTTATCCTCGCTAGCGACTCACGAAAGTTATTGGCGGTCCTGGGGTTTTATGCGATGCCGGGAGAGTTTAGATTGGCTCGTTGGGGAGAGGATGAAGAAGATATCCGCGATTACTATGATCTTCGAGTAAATCTCAGAGACTTTGCCGCAAATTCTGAGCAAGAATTTCTTTGGGTTGGTGAGACCCAGCCTGAGCCACAGGTATTGTCAGCATTTGAGTCAGCAATTTTTCTCGATCATATTGAAGTGCCGGTTTATCATAATCTTTCGCACCAGCTGTATCTATATAGGGTGCAGGGATTTATAGATTATCCTTAATTCATAATACTGTGGAGCAATGCGCTAGTCGCCTCGGCCACTCTGCGCTAGGATGTATCCATCTAAATCTGGAATAGCCTAAATGAGAACATTCTTTTCTCCAGTTGGCCGGTTTATGCTGTTGACCGGGGCCTTTGTGGTGATTGTCGCGGGTATGCGAGAGGCCAGTACGCTGCTGGTGCCTTTCCTTATGGCTATATTTATATCGGTACTCTGTTCTCCGCCTCTGGCTTACCTGCAAAACCGAAAAGTACCTAATGGAATTGCGATACTAATAATTATATTGGTGATTATTTTTGCCGGTGGAATTTTGGGAACAATATTTACTAGTTCTCTGACCGCCTTTGCCGCTGATATACCTATTTATACCAGTCGTCTGGAAACTGTTGCTGGAGAGATTGTGCTCTGGCTGCAGGCGCGAGGCTTAGCAGTAGACGAGACCCAGTGGCGTGAATGGTTTCAAATCCAATCTATATTTCCTTATGCGACTTCACTCTTGGGTCAATTTGGAAGCCTGGCTACAAATGCATTTTTAATTATTCTTACCGTTGTATTTATTCTTGCTGAAGAAGCGAGCTTGGAACAGAAACTAAAGCTCACGGTGAAGGATAGTGACAAAAATATATTAGATATATTTCGTATCACCAAGAGCATAAATCAGTATATGGCGATTAAAGCTGCCATCAGTTTGTTAACCGGTTTCTTGGCATTTTTACTCTGCAGAATCGTTGGAGTCGAATATCCGGTTCTCTGGGGTACATTAGCCTTTTTGCTCAATTTTATTCCTACCTTGGGGTCTTTGCTGGCAGCTGTACCCCCAGTATTACTTGCTCTTGTGCAGATTGGCTCTATTTCTGCAGCAGTTGTCGCAGCCGGATATGTGATTATCAATTTGGTGATTGGCCAATTTATGGAGCCACGAATAATGGGTCGTGGATTGGGCCTTTCACCTTTGGTGGTTTTGATGTCATTGGTTTTTTGGGGATGGGTGCTCGGGCCGGTAGGAATGCTCTTGTCTGTGCCCCTAACTATGATGTTGAAAATTGCTTTGGAAGCCTATCCAGATATACGTTGGGTAGGTGCGGTACTCGGAAATCTGGCCAGCTTGTCCAATTACGAAAAGGAACCGGCAAGCGATAGCCTGAGCGTGCCAATTGTCGAGTCGACTTCTGACTTGCCATCTGACCAAACTCAAGATTTAGATAAATAAGATAAGGGAGGCCAAGTTGAAACTGCTCGCAAAATTTTTTGGTGCACTAATACTGATAATAGTCATTGTGATTGCTATCGGTCTTTTTAATATTGATTCGATTGTTGAAGAATCGGTTGCCCGATTTGGACCTGAAGTTACTGGAACTCCAGTTGCTCTGGAGAAATCATCCATAACTCCCTGGACTGGTAAAGGCTCCCTCGCTGGATTGACTATTGGAAATCCGGAGTCCTTTGGGGAGGAAAATGCCTTTTCTCTGGGAGAAATTTCAGTAGATATCGACCTCTCAAGCATAAGTGAAGAGGTTATTGTGATAAATCGCGTTGCTATCGTCGCTCCAGAGATTCTATATCTCCATGACGGTTCGACCGACAACCTGCGCGCAGATCTTCGCCTATCTAAATTCGTCGATTCGAGGTCAGGTCGCAAATTCGGATTTATATGTTGATGCCCTTGCGGGAGTTCAAGAGCTGGTGACGGCGGAGCTGGAAAATGTGCAGGAACAAGCGCGCGAACAGATAGACAATATCCGGTCGCAAGGCGAAAATGCGGAACAACAGGCAAGGGGATTGTTGGATGCTTTCAACCGCTGAATCAGTGGATAATTCTGAGTAGTGCCTAGACTCTGCAATTGACGAAATCGGACGTGTACTCTACGGAAAATCGGATTCGATAAAGCTTGCGCTTTGCTGCCTCTTGGCTCGAGGCCACCTGCTTATTGAAGACTTACCTGGTCTTGGGAAAACCACCTTAGCAACTGCTATAGGTAGAGTTACCGGTCTAGATTATCGACGTGTGCAATTTACCAGCGATATGTTGCCTGCTGATCTGACGGGATTCTCTATGCTAGATAGGGATAGCGGTAGTTTCGAATTTGAAAAGGGGCCGGTTTTTTGCCAGTTGTTGTTAGCGGATGAAATTAATAGGTCTAGCCCCAAGATCCAGAGCGCCCTGCTAGAATCTATGGAAGAGCGACAAGTTTCTGTTGACGGCGTTTCTCGGGCCTTGCCCACACCCTTTTTCGTAATTGCTACACAAAATCCATTTAGTCTGGCAGGGACCTTCCCCCTACCAGAGTCTCAATTGGACCGGTTTTTAATGCGTATATCCATGGGGTATCCGGATAGTGCTGACGAACGCCAGATATTGTCTGGTGCAGATCCCCGGTCGCAGATGGATGACTTGAAGGTCGTATTGGCAGAGGAATCGCTTGTGCGGCTTCAAGAAGTTGTGGCGAATGTGGGTACCACAGAGGTGGTGCTGGATTATGTGCAGCGTTTGATCGAAGCGACCCGTACCGGCGGAGATTTTGTACATGGAATTTCGCCGCGCGGAGGCATGGCACTAATACAATGCGCTAGAGCTTGGGCGGTAATATCTGGACGCGATTACGTAACGCCAGACGATGTACAAGCGGTGGTAGCTCCGGTTTTTGGCCATAGATTAACCAACCGTGCTTCCGGATCTCAGGCCAGTCTCGAAATGATTCAGGAATGGATTCAACAGGTTGATGTACTGGGAAGCTAGGTCGAGCCCCTAAAATGCAAAGCTGGATTAGATCAACGCTTCGAATTCGGGATCAGGTAAATGGATGGCAAGATCGTCGCCAGCCTGCATCAAACTCCGAACGCTTCACTCAAAAAATCTATATATTTTCCCCGCTCGGGAAGGGCTTCGATTTCTAGTAGTGGTTTTTTTGATTTGGATGCTGGGCACTATTTACGAAAATAACCTGGTATTGCTATTGGCGTTCTTCCTGATAGCTGTATTTGTAAGTACGATTTTCTCAACTCATGCAAATCTAGAAGGGCTCTCCTTGCGACTAGGAGATTCTGACCCGGTTTTTGCCGGAGAAGAATTGCAGGTTCCGCTAATTTTCGACAATAAATCTCGCCGCTGGCGCAGGCGGATTTTTGTACTCTATCAAGGCGCAGAGCATGTGGTCGACGTGCCTCCTTCGGCGCAAGCGACCACCCATTTAAGAATTGCTACAGATCAGCGAGGTTGGCTCAATCCGGGAAGGATAAGGGTTTATACAAGATATCCTCTGGGAGTTTTGCATGCTTGGAGCTGGCCGCTGCTGAAATCAAATTGTTTGGTATATCCGCAACCAATTGAGCGTGAAGTCACTTCCTCTGACGGTTCCGAAAGCGATGGGCTAGCGCCGGCGGGCAGAGGTATAGATGATTTTTCCGGTCTGGAAGAATGGCAGCCAGGTGTGCCGGCGCAAAGAATTGCCTGGAAGCAGTATTCCGCTGGCCGAGGGATGTTGGAAAAAACTTTTGAAGCGCAAGCGGGAAACCCAACCTGGATTGATTGGGATTCTTACGCGGGACTATCCACAGAAGACCGGTTGAGTGCTATGTGCGCCAAAGCGGTAGAGGTGGAGTCTATTGGGCAGTCATATGGCCTGAAGCTGACTAGCTTGCGCTTGGTGCCTTCTCAGGGTGAGCGGCATTTGCGGCAGATGTTAACTGCCTTAGCCATATATCCAGAAGTACCGGAAATTTGAGAGAGCAAATTGGGTGAGCTGCAACTTTCCCGCGTACAACAAATCTGGCTTATGTCAGCGCTGTTATGGGCATGCGTGCCTATTTGGTATTTCTTGCCTATTTGGGCGCCAGTTGGGGGGTTACTAGTTATTGGTTTGCGTGCCTATTTGTTGCACAAAGGCCGAGGTCGACCGCCGACCTGGATTATGACTTCGCTGGCAGTCTTATTGGCGGGTGCTTTTGTTGCTCAGTTCGGACTTACTCCCGGCGTAGAGCCGATGAGCACAATACTGACAGTAGCTAGCTGCCTGTATCTCTTGGAAATGTCCCGCCAACGGCAAAGCCACCTGCTGATTTATTTATGTCTTTTTATGACCGCATTGCTGCCGATTTTTGCCCAGAATATGGGCAGCTTTTTTCTATCCCTTATTGGTTTTACCGTCATATTGACCGCTCAGAGCATGTTATTAAGAGGGACGGACCAGCAGTTTTCCCTGTTTGATTTTTCTCTTGAACCCCTGCGACAAGTGCTGAGATTAGTAGCAGTCTCTATACCTTTAACCATAATAATATTTGTTCTGGCTCCGCGACTTCCGGCATTTAGCGTATTGCCGATTCAGATTGATCAAGCTACTTCTGGTGTAAGCGACTTTATGGACCCCGGTTCCATAAGTCGTTTGGGTACTTCCAATGAAGTCGCATTTCGAGTCGAATTTGAGGGCGATGTTCCAGCACCGAGAGATCTGTATTGGCGAGGCTTAGTATTTAGTGAGTTTGATGGACGAGCATGGCAACCTAAAGATGAACGGCGAGGATTGCGCGAAGGTGTCGCGATAATTTGGCCAGATCGCAGATCAGGTTATGACTTGAGTAGCGAAGTAGAGCGGCGGGGAGACCCGATTGAGTACAGTGTATTTTTGGAGCCCACTCAAGAGGACTGGTTGTTTGCGCTTCCCGCGGCAACTAGTGACAGGCAGACCGTTGGTCAACCGGATTCCCGTTGCCCAATCTTTTAAGTACAACGTAGTAAGCCATTTAGACTATAGCCATCAACCAGCGAGATTGATGCCATTTCAAGTCAGAGAGAATCTTGAATTTGCTCCTGGAGAAAACCCACGTACAGAAGAGCTTATAGCGAGTTGGGTGGAAGAAACGGGTGCGGAGTCTGTGGTGCCGCGGTTAATGGGGTTGTTTAACAACCAATTCACATACACTCTGGAACCGCCTACTTATTTAGATAATGCTGTCGATCAATTCCTTTTTGAAGGTCAGCGCGGTTTCTGTGAGCACTTTGCGAGTAGCGCCGCAGCTGCGATTCGAATGGCTGGTATTCCGGCTCGAGTGGTAGCCGGTTATCAAGGCGGAGAAGTGCATCCAACCGAAGGTTATTTGATCGTGCATCAATACAATGCTCACGCTTGGGTAGAGTATTGGCAGGAAAACATTGGTTGGACCCTACGGCAGCGGTCGCTCCCGAGCGAATCGAACTGGGGTTTGAACAGTTTTTTAGAAACGACAGCTTACTAGATGAGTCGTTGTTTTCGATGGACCGGTTTCGAAATATACCCCTTGCCAATTGGATCAGACTACAACTTGATAGCATGAACTACAGATGGTTATCTCTTGTGCTTGGTTACGACACCGGCTCGCAATTCGATTTACTTGAGGACCTCATGGGCGAAGTAACGCCGCTCAAACTGGCGCTTTCAATTGTGTCTGCGCTGGCGGCTTTTGTGGGTGTGTATTTATTGGTGACTGCTATTTATACCAACAAAGCGTTGACGCCAGAGCAGCGAATAGTGCGCCTGTATTTAGCGCGATTACGAAAACTGGGGTTTTCTCCGCAACCGGGAATGACCCTAGAGAATATCTTGGCGCAAGCGACTGAGCAGCTGCCGGAGTGTCGAGATCAAATAGCGGAGCTGACTGCAGGCTTAGATCAATTTTTATATCAGTTGACACCCCAAGACCCGGAGAATCTACGCAGGGATATATTGGGGCTTAGCTAGCTCCAGCCGTTTTTAAGGCGTCGGTAAATCCCTGAAAAGCGCTGTGTTGCTGCACTAGGTCCAGTAAAGTTTTGCCCTCGGTATTTTTTGCGTTTATATCGCCACCGCCCGACTGGAATAATTGCAAAAAGGTCACAAAGTTCTCAGCCAGCATTCCACGATAAGCACGCTCCAGTAGGTGGAAGTCGTTGTTTACTCCCTCTGGCGCTTCGTAAGTTAAAAATTCTCGAATTCGGGCTTCGTCAAAAAACTCTCCAACAACCTTTTGTTTGTCTTTTTTTAGTGCCATTCCTATAGTTTCTCTTTTAAGATTTTATTAACCTCTGCTGGATTAGCTTGGCCCTGGGATAGTTTCATTACCTGTCCCACAAAAAAGCCGAACATCTTTTTGCGTTTATCTTCGGGAGCGCTGCGGTAATTTTCTACCTGTTGCGAGTTATCGGCTATCACCTGGTCGGTCATGCTTTCGATAGCGCCAGAATCCGAGACTTGCTTTAAACCTTTCGCCTCGATGGTTTGGTCTACCTCACCGCCTTCGGTCCAGAGCAATTCAAAAAGTTGCTTGGCTTGTTTGCCAGAGATAGTGCCATCAATCACCCTAGTTATTAGTTGCCCAAGTGTTATTGCGGATAATGGCGCTGCGGATATTTTGATATCTTCTTTGTTGAGTTGCGCTGACAGCTCGCCCATAACCCAGTTGGCCGCTAGTTTTGAATCTTTGCACTCGTCCGCCACCAGTTCGTAGTAGTCGGCTAGTGGGCGCTCTTGAGTCAACAGGTTTGCATCGTATTTTGACAATCCGTAATCCTGACTAAATCGTTTCCGTTTGGCGTCGGGTAATTCGGGAAGTGAGTCTTTTAGCGACTGAATGTAAGCATCGTCTAGTTCGACCGGCAGTAAGTCTGGGCAGGGGAAGTAGCGGTAGTCATTGGCCACCTCTTTGCTGCGCATTGGCCGGGTTTCATTTTTGTCAGCATCGTAGAGCCGAGTTTCCTGAGCCACGGTGCCGCCGTCAGAAATAACGTCGATCTGACGTTCTACTTCAACAGCAATCGCTCTTTCCACAAATCGGAAGGAATTAATGTTTTTAATTTCAGCGCGAGTGCCCAGTTCTTCTTGTCCCATCGGTCGAATGGATACGTTGGCATCGCAGCGCAGAGACCCCTGGGACATTTCACCGTCGGATATATCCAAGTAGGTGACTATGGAGTGAATTTTCTTCAGAAAGGTTACTGCTTCTTCTGAAGATCGCATATCCGGTTCGGAAACGATTTCAATAAGAGCGGTGCCGGCTCTGTTTAAATCTATGCCGGACATACCTGCAAAATCTTCGTGTAAGGATTTACCAGCATCTTCTTCCAGATGAGCGTGGTGTAAGCGCACCGCTTTTTCCGTGCCATCCTCGAGCTCCAACATAATCGTCGCTTTGCCAACAATAGGTTCATCCAATTGAGTAGTTTGGTAGCCTTTGGGAAGATCAGGATAGAAATAGTTTTTGCGTTCAAATACCGAACGTCGGCTAATTTCCGCATCCACAGCCAAGCCAAACTTTACCGCCATGGCGGTAACTTCTGCGTTTAGTACCGGCAAAGTGCCGGGCAGGGCCAGGTCAATTGCACAGGCATTAGTATTTGGTTCTTGGCCAAAATCTACGGCGGCCCCAGAGAATATTTTTGAATTGGTTTTCAGCTGAACGTGAACTTCTAGCCCGATAACAATTTCCCATTCCATTACTTGGCGCTCCCATACTCTGAGGGCGATTGCGTATGCCAATCCGTAAGCATTTGGTATTGATGGGCCGCATTTAGCATGCGTGCTTCTTCGAATTGTCTTCCGACAAACTGCATGCCAATAGGCAAGCCTTCAATAAGTCCGCAAGGCATCGACATCGCAGGCAAGCCGGCTAAATTTGCAGGAATGGTATATAAATCTTCTTGATACATCTGAATAGGATCAGCCGTTTTTTCACCGAATTTGAAGGCGGTTGAAAGAGCCGCCGGGCTGGCAATTAAATCTGCTTTCTCAAAGGCGGTTATGTAGTCCTGTTGCACAAGTCGGCGAATTTTTTGCGCTTGGCGATAATACGCATCATAAAAACCGGCTGAGAGCACATAGGTGCCCACCAATATTCGTCGTTTTACTTCGTCGCCAAAAGCTTCACTGCGGCTACGGCAATAGAGATCCTTTAAGTCCTTCGGATCTTCGCAGCGGTAGCCATAGCGCACACCGTCGTATCGGGACAGGTTGGTAGAACACTCCGCGGGCGCAACTACGTAGTAAGTTGGAATGGCGAGGTCAGCGTGGGGCAGGTCAACCTCCACTAATTCCGCACCGGCATTTTTTAGTTCGTTTAGGGCGTTGTCTACGAGTGTGCCCACTTCAGAATTGATATCTGCATTGAAGTATTGCTTAGGCAGGCCAATTCGCAGCCCTTTAATAGAGTCCGTCAAAGACTCAGAATATTTGGGCACTTGCTTGTCGATGCAGGTTGAGTCCATGGGATCGAAACCGGCCATAGATTCAAGCAGCAATGCACAGTCTTCTGCGGTTCGCGCTATAGGGCCCGCTTGATCCAGGCTGGACGCAAAGGCAATCATGCCGTAACGAGACACCCGGCCATAGGTAGGTTTAACCCCTGTAACTCCGCACAGAGATGCCGGTTGGCGAATGGAGCCTCCCGTATCTGTCGCCGTTGCACCAGGGACTAATCTGGCCGCAACTGCAGCTGCCGAGCCACCAGAGGATCCACCGGGAACTCGATCTGTATCCCAGGGGTTTTTAACCGGGCCGTAATAGCTGGTTTCGTTTGACGAGCCCATAGCAAATTCGTCCATATTGGTTTTACCCAAACAGACTGCTCCAGAATCGGCTACGTTTTTAACGAGGGTTGCATCATAGGGCGCAATAAAGTTGTCGAGCATCTTGGAACCCGCACTGGTGCGTACGCCCTTGGTGCAAAATATATCTTTATGGGCAATTGGTACTCCGCAAAGCCCTTTTGCCTCACCCCGGCTTCGAGCGCTATCGGCGCTGTCAGCTGCTGCTAACGCCTGATCTTCTGTCAGACTTATAAAACTGTTTAATTCGGGATCAAGTTTTTTGATGCGATCGAGCAGTGAACTAGTGATTTCTCTACTGGAATACTCGCCGCTTGCGAGATCGTTAAGGATCTCGCGAATAGTTTTGTTATGCATCCTGTTACTCGATAACTCTGGGTACGAGATAGAGCCCACGCTCTACCGAAGGGGCTATTTTTTTAAATTCATCGCGCTGATTGGATTCCGTCACTTCATCCGGCCGCAGTCTTTGCGCGAGATCCATTGGATGAGACAGCGCGGCAACTGCTGAAGTATCAACTTTTTTCAGCTGATCAATCATATGCAAAATATCTGAAACACTGCTTGCTGTAGATTCTGCATCCTTAGAATCTATAGATAAACGGGCCAATTCGGCTAGTTTTGCTACTTCGTCTGGTGTTAACGCCATTAATTGGTCCAGCTATTGGTTTAAAGAGGGGTATTTTAGTTTAGAAACAGGTATTTTAGTTTAGTAAGCGCGAATTTAGTCTAGAAAAGGCCAAAAAGTGAGAAAGCACGGTAACTTATCATATTTGTCGCTTGCTCAAAATCCCTGCCGTTGATACATTCGCTCGCTAATCCGAGCCAACTATCGGATCAATCCGATTTCAGGATCACAGTTTATGATGAAAGCACTTAGAGGCATTGTCGCCAATGACCTCTCAATCGACCTAGGGACAGCTAATACGCTCATTTATGTCCGTGATAGGGGCATAGTACTAAATGAGCCTTCAGTAGTGGCAATACGCCATATTCACGGTCAAAAGATAGTTGAGGCGGTTGGCACTGATGCCAAACGCATGTTGGGGAGAACTCCCGGCAATATCTTAGCCATTCGACCCCTCAAAGACGGTGTGATTGCCGATTTTCAGGTTACTGAAAAAATGTTGCAGTACTTTATTAAAAAAGTGCACTCCGCCAAATGGTTTACTCCAAGCCCACGTGTTCTAGTTTGTGTTCCCTGTCAGGCAACTGAAGTTGAAAAACGCGCGATTCGGGAATCAGTGCTTAGTGCCGGCGCCAGAGATGTGCATCTAATTGACGAGCCTATGGCTGCGGCAATCGGAGCGGGCTTACCGGTTGAGGAAGCTAGCGGTTCAATGGTTGTCGATATCGGCGGTGGCACATCCGAGATTGCGATTCTGTCTCTAAGCGGCACGGTATATTCTGATTCAGTGCGCATTGGTGGTGACCGCTTTGATGAAGCTATTGTCAATTTTGTACGTCGTAAATACGGCAGTGTTATCGGTGATGCAACTGCCGAACGAATTAAACACGAGATAGGCACCGCTTTCGCCAGCAGCGAAGTTCGAGAGATCGACGTACGCGGCCGTAATCTTGCCGAGGGTATTCCAAAAAGTTTCACTCTTACAAACGATGAGATTCTTGAATCCTTGCAAGAGCCCTTGGCTACAATTGTGCAAGCGGTAAAACGTGCTCTCGAACAATCTCCACCCGAGCTTGCATCGGATATTGCCGAACGCGGCATAGTGCTAACGGGTGGCGGTGCGCTGCTCAAAGATCTAGATAGGCTACTGACCCACGAAACTGGACTGCCAGTTATCGTCGCTGATGATCCTCTTACCTGTGTGGCTCGCGGTGGCGGCAAAGCAATGGAAATGCTCGATAAACGTCATTTGGACTTATTGTCCTATTAAGTTGTCATAGTTTGGACGCGCTTAGGGACTAATCAGTATGCCAGTCGATCGACACATATTCCGCGAAGGACCCGCTCCTCTGCGTGGTGCGGTTCTGTTCGGTTTGTTGGCCATTACTCTTCTAGGTGTTAATTACTTTACGGATTGGCTAGACCCGGTTCGATCTAAGGCGCTGGACCTGGTTGCGCCTCTATATCACGTTACTAATATTCCAGCGCGTTTACGCGAATGGAGCGACAATAGCTTTACTAGTCGCGATGAGATTCTTTCAGAAAACCAAACTCTGCGAGACCAAAACCTGATTCTTCAGGCTCGGGTTTCTACTATGACTACAGTGGTCGCTGAAAATACCAGACTTAGGCAACTACTCAATGTTGCCGAACTTTTGGAGGCGCGAGTACTGATCGCCGAATTAATTGGAACGCCCCCTGATTCAGAAACCCATCGCCTGATATTGGATAAAGGTCAGGACCAAGAGCTTTTTGTGGGCCAACCGGTTCTCGATGCTCAGGGCTTGGTTGGACAGGTGGTATCTGTTGGAGATGAATACAGCGAAGTGCTGTTGATTTCAGATCGCGACCATGCGGTTCCGGTTCAAAACCTGCGCAATGGCGTTCGCGCAATCGCTGAGGGAACTGGTGACTTCAATCGCATACGATTACGGGATATTCCGGTAACTATGGATATTGTTGTGGGTGATGACATAGTTACTTCTGGCTTGGGTGAGCGCTTTCCCAAGGGTTACCCGGTTGGTCAGGTTTCTTCCGTAAGTGTTTTGGAAGGTTCGCCCTTTTTGGAGGTTGAGATTCGACCGGAATCTAGCCTGCAGACTACCGGACATATGTTATTGCTTTTTTCCGGGTGGGAATCTCGGGTGCTCAGTCAAAGACCTCCAGTACAGCGAACCCCAAGCCGAATTGACGGCAATCAGTAGGCAATGGTTTTCTCCGAACGAAAATCCGTTCCGCTTCCTCTTTATTTAATTTTGGTATTAGTCGCCTGCGTTATTTACGTTACGCCAATTCCCGGTGCGCCAAATATTCGTATTGATGCGGTTGCGTTGCTGGTGCTATATGTGAATTTCTACCGCCCGGTAGCATGGCCGCTTACCTTAGGGTTTTGCACCGGTATATTGCAGGACATTGTGGCCTTTGCCCCCCTTGGCCAACATGCGCTTGGACTGGTACTAATTTACTTCTTTATCCCCTGGATGCGAGACAGTTTGCGCATGCTTACACCGGCTAAACAGCTACCACTAATTATCGGAATTCTCATGTTCCTAAAGTTTTTATCCAGCTGGGTTACCGCACTTAACCTGGGGATTTTGCCAAGCTTGAACGCCGTATGGGCGGTGCTATTAACGTCATTATTTTGGCCGGTACTTATTGGCAAGCTGGAGTCCGTTCCCAAGATTCGTCGTACTCTTGTTTAAATGCCCGTTGTTTAAATATCAGTGTAATCCCAGTTTCATCGCAATTTAACTCTAGCTTATTGCTAGTTTAATTCTATTTTAAGAGCCGCCTTTGATCATACTCGCCTCCGCATCGCCTCGCCGTGCCGACATTTTGTTACGACATGGTGTCGAGTTCTGTGTAGATCCAGCCGATATAGATGAGTCGCCGTTGGCCAATGAAAGTCCAGGCGATTACGTGGTGCGTGTTGCAGAAGCGAAAGCAGAGAATCGATTGCCAAGATTGGCAGAATCTAAATGCAGCCTCGTATTGGCAGCAGATACCTGTGTAAGTCTGGATTCAGAAATATTGGGAAAGCCCGAAAATCTAGATCATTTTGTATCAATGTTTGAGCTGCTTTCCGGCCGGACTCATAAGGTTTATACCGGCGTATCGCTGGCAGGCGGGCCTGAGGCAGATTTTCGAGAGACCATGCTAGAGACGTTGCGAGAATCAATACTGGTCTCGACAGAGGTAAGCTTCCGAGAAATTGGAAATGACCAAATCTTGAAATACTGGAATTCCGGAGAACCTCAGGATAAAGCGGGTGGCTACGGTATTCAGGGATTAGCGGCAGAATTTATTGAGCGTATTGAAGGTAGTTATTCCAATGTGGTTGGCCTACCTATCTGCGAAACAATGCAGCTATTAGATCGCTGGCATATTGAGCATTCTCTGGGCCCCAAAAATGTCTAAGCAACTTCTGATAAACGTCACTGCCGGATTAACGCGGACGGCCCTAGTTGAGGATGGTTTACTGCAGGAAGTAAACCTGGAGAAATCGAATGAGGCTCGACTGGTAGGTAATATCTACAAGGGTAAGGTTTCGAGAGTAATGCCGGGTATGCAAGCTGCATTTGTTGATATAGGCGAGGAGCGCGCAGGGTTTTTGCACGAATCGGATATTCCCTTATTGAATCAAGAAGGGCTGGATCAAGATGGTTTGGAGCAGCCTGGGCAAGAGGTGAGAAATAATCTCAGCAGCATCCACGATGGTAAGTCTCTTCTTGTTCAGGTGGTTAAGTCACCATTTGGCACTAAGGGCGCCCGGCTAAGCATGCGTCTTTCGCTGTCGGCTAGATATCTGGTGTATATGCCGCAATCTAATCATTTAGGGATTTCCCAGCGAATTGAAAACGAAGAAGAGCGCGAGCGCCTAAAAGGGCTGATTAGCGATTTGTCTGAGCAACAATCTTTTAGAGGCGGCTTTATTGCTAGAACCGCTGCAGAGGGTGCTAGCTCGGAACAGCTCGATACCGACATGGCCTATTTAAAAGGCCGATGGCATGAAGTAGTTGAGCTATCCAAAAAATCGAAGCCACCCGCTAATATCCATGCGGATATACCCCTGGCCTTACGTGCTGTGCGCGATATTTCCAGTAGTGGTTTGGACGCAATTCAAGTCGATAGCAAGCATGATTTCGAATCCATAAAAGAATTCACAAGCAAGTACTGTCCAAACTTGGCCCCATTGGTCAGTCACTACCAGGAACCAAGGCCGCTTTGTGATCTCTTCAGCATCGAGGATGAAATAACTCGAGCGCTGCAGCCCAGCGTTCCGTTAAAGTCGGGAGGCTCCTTAGTGATAGAGCAGACCGAAGCGATGGTGACCATAGATGTGAACACCGGAGCTTTTGTTGGAAATCGAGACCTAGAAGAGACGGTGTTTCGGACCAATCTTGAAGCTGCTTCTGCACTAGCCCGACAGCTTCGACTTCGCAATCTGGGTGGTATTATTGTTATCGACTTTATTGATATGGAGCTCAAAGACCATCAGCGTCAAGTAATAAGGGCCCTTGAAGCTGCGTTGGAGCATGACAAGGCGACTACTATAGTGTCGGAATTCTCAAAAATTGGTTTAATTGAAATGACGCGCAAGCGTGCTTCAGAAAGCCTAATAAGTGCACTTTGTGAACCCTGTCCGGAATGTTTGGGCTCCGCTGTGGTCAAATCGGCCGAGACCATAGGTTTCGACTTATATAGAGAAGTGCTAAGGCGCTGTCTTAAGCTTCAACCCAAGAGTATCTTAGTATGGGTTTCTGAGCAGTTATCAGAGTATTTGCAGAAAGAGGGCATCGGGCTTATCACAGAGCTTGAAGCCCAGCTGTCCTGCACCATTGAGAAAAGAGTAGAGAGCCGATACTCCCGGGATCAGTTTGATATTGTTCCCTTAGAAAATTTATGAGAAGACGACTTAAACAAACAGCAGATTTCTGCCGCTGGAGCTTATATCTAAGCATCGTGCTAGCGGCAGTTTTTCTACTATTGTGCCGCCTTCTAATAACGCAGCTCTATTTTTATCAAAATCAGATCGAGTCTTATCTAAGCGATGTACTTCTTACGCCTGTTACTGCAGAGGCCGCTCGGGGCGTTTGGGACACCATTTATCCTATTATCGAACTTGAAGGGTTGCAGCTTGGCGACGATATAGAAAACCCTGGCTTACGAGCAGGTTTTATTCGCGCTGTTCCAGATTATTTGCAAAGCATATTATTGCAAACTGCAATTTGGGAAGAGCTGTCCATTCAGGACTTGAGTCTTGAATTCAACCAGATGCCCGACGATTCCTGGGTGATAGCGGGTTTTTATACGGGCGTAAGAGGGGCGTCCAAGGATTCCGCTCGGCAGCTGGAGGATATGCTATTTCGTAGTCGCACCATTGATATCCAAAATCTCAGTATCGACTACAATTTTGAAGATGGCCGATCTTTTAATCTCAAATTTTCGGAGTTACGGGCGGACAACGAACCGAGCTTTCACCGAATTAGAATAGAGGGCCAGGTGGACGGAGATGAGAACGGAATTGAAGCCACGCTGGAGCTGAGTGGGGTCGGTTTCCAATTTGATCAAATGCAAGGTCAAGCGTATCTGGCGTTGGCTGGCGCTGATATGAGTAATTTATTTGCAACCTTATTTGCAGGTTATATCGAAACTAGAGACGACACACCAATTCTTGCCGAGGGTGAGATTTGGTTCGATGTAAGTCCGGGGTCAGAAATTGAAATGACCGGTCAAGCCGTGATCTCTGATCTCCACCTGATAGACGATGACGCGCCTCTGAGTTTAGATTCAGATCTCTGGGGGCATCGTTCAAAAAAAGGAGATTGGCGCTTTGATTTAGTAGATTTTGGGCTGATATACGGGGAGCAATCCATGGGCCCACTCCAGCTATCCACCCGGCGTGATGAGGCAGGGGTTAGATTTTTAACGGAGAGCATTGCCCTTGAGGAAGTAGAGCAAAAAATAGCTGATCTAGAGACAATTCCGCAATCATTAAAAGAGGTCATTAAAACTCTGTCACCAAGGGGTAACTTGGCCTCAGCCTCAATATTATTTTCTGAAGACAACCAGCAAAATTTAAGATGGATATTGGAGGGCAATCTAGAATCTGTTTTCGTGGAGTCTTATCGGGGCGCTCCGAAAATTGAAAATTTGAGCGGTTATTTTGTTATGGACTCTGGTAGTGGAGAGCTATTAATAGACTCTTTCGATACCAGTATTCATTTCAATAAATTATTCCAACAAGAAATTTTTAATCAGAGTTTGCGTGGGCAAATCGGGTGGCAGATCGATTCTTCAGCTGGTGAGCTAAGTGTGTATAGCGGGCCAATTACATCAAGTGATCAAAATAGTCAGGGTGTTGCCCAGTTCCATTTATCAACCGCACTCTCTCGTGGAGCTTTCCCTAGTAATTTCACACTAATTACCGGAGTGCGAGACGGCAATGGCCTTCAGTGGCCTCAATATGTACCTACTCTGGGCGGCGAAGCGCTTATTCAATGGTTCGAAAATTCAAACTTGGAAGGAGCCTTACCTCAGGCAGGCTTTATTTACCGCGGTACTATTGGTCTCGGGGCAGAAAATATAAAAACTGTGCAATTGGCAGGAGAGGCGAGCAACGCAAAATTGACCTTTGCACCGGGATGGCCGGAAATGACAGAATTAAATTCCAAATTCTGGTTGTCTGATAGAAAGTTTTATAGCCTCACTGAGCAATCCAGCTTGGGTTCGGTCGCCCTAACAGATACCTATACTGAAGTAGATTACTTCGCCGAGGCAGTGCTCTCCGCAAGAGCGGTGCTAAAAGGAGATTTGAACGACCTGGTAGATTTACTTCGAACTACACCTATTAGATCTATGATTGGGGAGTCAATGGATGGGCTGCTGTTCTCTGGCCCAGCTGAAATTGAATTCAACCTACAGCAACCTCTTAAAAGTGATCTAGTTACTGAAGACATGCTAATTCGGGTCAATACTAGCCTGTCCGATAATGGCCTCCATCTGGAAACTTTAAATATTCCTATAGAGGGCATAACCGGTACTTTGCAATACGATCAGGATGGTTTGCGCTCAGATAATCTGACCGCACAACTTTGGGGTAATAGGCTTCAGGCTGCTATCAAGACTGACGAGGTTTCGGTCTTGTCGCTCAATTCGGATATCAATGTTTCGGCTCTAACCGACTGGGTGAATCTACCGATTTTGGAGAGCTTTGAAGGCGCGTTTAGCGCGCAAGTAGAAGTTTCCTTTGCTAGTCGTTCAGGTGCGGCGCCAGAATTTCGACTCTGGTCGGACACTTTGGGTGTCGCAAGTAATTTACCGGTGCCATTGCAAAAAGACCTGGATCAAAACTGGGATCTAGAAATTTCTTCTCGAGATAGTCCGACTGACGGGCCCAGACTTGATCTTGTTTGGGGTGAGCCACTTGCTTTGTCGCTAAATTTCGATGAACAAGGAAAGGTATATCAGAGTGCATTTAGTATTTTCTCGGATCTGCCAGAAATGCAAACCGGCAAGCTTGTGGGAAGTGCAAGCTTAGACAATTTTGATTATCTAGACTGGCAAACCGTAGCTATTGCCGAAGAAGAGATAGTGTCGGCATTGGCACCGGATATTAGCGTGCTTAGTCAGCAAACCTGGTTTGCGGGAATGGACTTAGGGCCCATGCAGAGTCAATTAAGTTACGACGATTCCATCTTTAATTTGGATTTTGCAGCTGCTTTTGGTGAAGGAAATATCAGTTTTGGTGAAACCGAATCCGATATGCCTCACCATCTCAGCATAGATTGGATTGATATCAAGGCTATTACGGATATCTCAAAAGCCAATACTTCGGTCGCAGCTGATACGACCTCGCAAAACGAGGAAGACGCTTTAGAGGCGGCTATTGAAGAAAATGCAGAGGTAGCAGTGGCTGCCGATGATTCCGAGAGCCTTGAACTCGATCCGCGAAATTTACCCGCAATGATATTTGATATTCAGCAGTTGAAATACCTGGACCAAGATTGGGGTAATTGGCATTTTGAAGTAGAGCCTCATGAACTGGGCGCGAGCATTACCAATCTGTCTTCAGAATTTGCCGGATCAACAATTGAAGCCGACGGAGTTAGTCGACTGGATTGGGGATACAACGGCCAAGAGCATCTAACGGTAATAAATCTGCAATTGGGTTTGACCGATGTTGGCGATATATTCCGGGTAGTCAACGATACCGCAGCGGTATCCAGCGAGATAGGTGAAGTCTCTGCTCAGCTGGGATGGTCTGGTGTGCCTTGGAAGCCCACACTTGCAGAGCTTGGTGGTGAAGTTGGTGTAGTGCTAAACGACGGGCAATTTGATGCCGAATCTCAGGGTGGGGCCTTACTCAACCTTATTGCACTCTTTAGTATCGACAATTGGGGCAGACGGCTGCAGTTCGATTTTTCCGATCTAACCGAGGGTGGGACCGGATACCGGTCTTTCAACGGAAACTTTGGCATTGAAAACGGATTAGTCACTACTTTAGAGCCGGTCAATATTAGCCTTACTACAGGGCGCCTTACCTTCGATGGACAAATGGATCTAAATGAAAATCAGGTAAATGCCGAACTGGTAGCAACCCTTCCGGTGCGCAATAACCTGGCATGGGTAACCGCTGCCGTGGCGGGTATACCTGCTGCTGCTGGCGTCTGGTTGTTTGGAGAGTTATTTAAAGACGAACTGGATTCAATGGCGAGCGTAACTTATTTGGTGACGGGCGATTTAACCGCGCCCAGTGTTGATGCCAAGAGAGCAGTGGATGTAGAGGAGACTGTTGCTTCGGAGGAAGCGGCTGATGAGGCTGATGCTGAAGAGGCTGTTCAGTAGGTTTGTTATTTGGTTTTGCGATTGCTGGCGGTAAATAGCATTTTTTAACCATTTCCGTTGCCACGGGGGCGTTCTTTTCTTTGCGTGCCCAAAGAAAAGAACCAAAAGAAAGGGCACCCCGATCGCTTAGCCTGACGGCTACCCTCGCTCCGAGCCATTTATTGCGGTCGCGCTCACTCGCTCCTGCTCGGGTCGCACTTTCGCGCACGTCCGTGTGCGCTCAACCCCAATAAATATCTCTCCACTCTGCAAGCTCAACGGGGCATCACTTCTGCACTATGATTTCGGCTTTGTGTGTTCGAGCGCAGCGAGTGGGTCGCGACTTGGAGGCGCCGAGAAGCACAGTCTTTATCCGTTAAGAGCGAGGAGTGTCTGAGGTGTGCGTAGCACTCCGAGTTGCCGAGCTTAGGATAAAGACGAGCATCGGCAGAAAAATGCTCCTGCATTTTCTGCATTCGCGCCATCCCTGGCGGTCACAGGGAACCCGCAACGCGGGCGCTGGAATCGGAGTAAGTGCTTTTGGGTACTTTTGGCGTAACAAAAGTACCGCCCCCGTGGCAGCGGAAATGGATAGATAGAAAACAAATTTGTTAGCTAAGCTTTAATTCCAAAGCCAAACTTAGATCTATGCCTCAGGATTTCGAATAGAATCCGACACCAATTTAAATACCTTCCGCCCAAGTTCTTTCTGTTTCTGCTCAGTATTAGGCTTCTGCGCCAACGCAACTTTCTGATATTCACGCCGCATCTGCCTTAGTTGTTGCAGATCTGTCAGGTGATAGCGGTCGGCAAATTCAGTGAACTCATTGTCGGTGCCAGATAAAACCTTGTCCCGCCAATATTCCATTTCGTGTAATTTATCGGCCTGCTGCTTTTTTGCCGCTTGGGTGTTTTTTACCAGTTTTTCAAATACATCCAGCAGTTCTGAATCGCTCGCGGCCAGTTTGGTGATATGCCGTATTTGCCGGTTACGGGAACTAGAAGGCTTCATGGCAGCCGCCACCTTTATTTCATGTCGTAGGTGGCCGTCGGTGGGTAGGTTTTCGATTTGATCCATGGGCAGGGCGATTAAATCTGCAATAAGATTCTGAATAGCCTGCTGCTCACGCTTTAGCTGGGACTTGGATGGCCCGTCATATAAATTCTCATTACTCTCTTCTTCATGCATAAGCTAAGGTCGCAAATCCGAGAAAACTTAGAAAACCAATAACATCAGTTATGGTTGTAAGGGCCACGCCACCGGCTAGGGCAGGGTCAATATTCATTAAACGAAGCGCAATGGGTAGCAATACTCCCGCCGCAGCGGCCGCGATAAGGTTAATGGTCATAGCGGCAGCAATAATGGCAGAGAGTGTGAAATCTTGAAACCATATGCCGGCAATAATGCCGACGGCAACGGCCCAAAACATGCCATTAATAGCGCCCATTATCAGTTCCCGATTTAGCAGCCACCGCATATTATTTTTTCGTATATGGCCAAGAGCCATACCGCGAATTACCAGAGTAAGAGTTTGTGTGCCAGCCACACCTCCCATACTCGCCACTATGGGCATAAGTACTGCCAAGGCTATTACCTTGTCTAGGGTGGCCTGAAACTGCCCAATAACGGCAGAGGCGGCCAGGGCGGTCAATAGGTTTATGCCAAGCCAGAGCATGCGCCTTGGCGTCGATCGTCGCAGGGAAATAAAGGTATCATCATCTTCTCCCAAACCCGCAAGACCCATTAGCGAATGGTCGGCATCGTCGCGAATAACATCTACCACATCATCGATGGTAATGCGGCCAAGTAAGCGCCGATCTCCATCCACCACCGGTGCTGATATCCAGTCATTTCGTTCAAACAGGTTTGCCACCTCGGTATCGGACATATCGGCTGGAATAACCTCGGCGTCGGTATTCATTAATTTGTATACCGGTTCGGTCGGATCGGAAGTCAGGATATGCCGAATCGGAAGTTCGCCAATAAGTAGATCATCCCGATTAACCACATAGAGCGAATCCGTCATTCTTGGAATTTTTTCATGACGCCGCAAAAAACGAAGCACTACATCGATTGTGATATCGGCCCGCACCGTTATGGTGTCGGTATTCATTAGACCGCCGGCACTTTCTTCGTCGTAAGTAAGGACCGACTCAACGCGCAGTCGATCCTGCTGCGTCATTAGCTCGAGAATTTCTTGAGTTACCTTATCTGGTAACTGCTGCAGAATATCCGCGACGTCATCGACATCCCAGATTTCCGTCAGAGCCGCAACCTCAGAGCGGTCCATTAGAATAAGAATGTAGTTACGAACGTCTTCGCTTAGTCGCTGAAGTACATCGCTTTCGAGCTCAGTGTCGAGTAATTCCCACAGAACGTTCCGTTCATTAGGAGGCGAAGATTCAAGTACGTGGGCGATTTCCGAAGCTGACAGACTGTTCAACAGGCTGCGCACCTGATGAATGGCACCACTATCGAGTGCTAAAGAAAGTCCTTCAAGGTGCGTCTTTTCTGTCACCGGAAACCCTTATGCTTTTGGTTTGGTCTCGGCTCGCTAGAAGCCGATTGAAGCAGACACAGTTTACTGCTCTCTCGCCCTAAGTGATAGATCGGCCACAAAAAACCCCGCATATAGCGGGGTTTTCTTTGTACTGGGAAAGCAGATCTAAAACTTGCCCTTATTTAGATATGAAAAAGGTTCACGACCTTCCAAAACTTCTATCACGCTGTCGACCGTTTGAGTCCGGCGGCGCAGAATAGAAGTCTCCGAATACCATGCGGCATGCGGCGATAGAATTACATTGTCGAAGGCGTAGAGTGGATGGTCAGTTTGACCCTTGTCTTCCATTAATACGTCAAGACCGGCGCCACCGATAAGACCTTCTTCCAGTGCCCGAACTAGATCAGGTTCATTAACAATTGGGCCGCGGGCTGTATTGATAAGATAAGCCGAGTCTTTCATTGCTTGGAAAGCTTCGTAATTAAACATGCCTTGAGTATCTGGCGTTAGCGGGCAGTGAATAGAGATGAAATCACTTTCGGCAATAATTTGGTCCATTTCCGCTTTCTGAGCACCGGCTTCAGCGGCGTTTTCTGCGGTCACATATGGATCATAGGCCAAAACTTTCATGCCAAGAGCCTGGGCTCTTTCGTTGATCAGGCGGGGAATGCGGCCAAAGCCGACCAATCCCAAGGTGCCGCCAACTACTGAATTAATAGGCATGCCTTTTTTAACATCCCAAACACCAGAGCGAACACTTTTGTTATATAAGAATAGTTTGCGGTTCAGGGTAAGAATTAGAGCAATCGCATGAGTTGCAACTTCTTCTATGCAGTAAGTAGGAATATTGCCAACCATAATGCCTTTTTCGTTACAGGTAGGTACATCAATAGTATTAACGCCGATACCGTTGCGAATAATCATCTTGCACTGTTGCATGCCATTGATGATCTCAGGAGTCATTTGCGCGTAGGTATTGATAACCGCATCTGCGTCTTTCACTTCTTCAGCAAGGGTGGAAAGATCAGTAACTTCGATCAACTTGGCACCAACCTTATCTAGCATTTCCCGTTCGATAATTAGGTCGGGAAATATATTGTCCGTAAGGACGACTTTAAATTTGCTCATTGCTATCTGTTCCTCAGCTTTCTGTATCTGGTGATTCTAAATAAATTCGTTTTTGCGCGCCCGAATGAGGCCCACAAAAGACCGCGCATTATATATGTTTTTGCATAAATTGATATTTTGTCGAAATTCCCATGGATAGTTAATTTTAGCCAACATACAATCTGAATATTAAGAGCTTATTTGAGGGTACAGACCGTGACAAGACTAATGCTGGTGGTATTGGCATTTTCAATTTCTAGCTATGCAGCGGCACACCATTCGCGTGCAAATTTTGATAACAGTATGACGGTTCAAATAACCGGTACTGTTGTGGATTACTCCTGGAGAAATCCCCATGTATATATGGAGGTGGAAGGCGAAGATGAGACAGGTGTTAGCCGCACTTGGTTGTTAGAAGCGCACTCGGTAACTGCTATGGCTGGATTCGGCTGGGATCGCGACTCTTTGGATGATGGGGAGCTGGTAACTTTTTCAGGTTCTCCAGATCGTAATCCATCGAAGTTTTTTGTGCTGTTGGATTATATAGACAAGGCCGATGGGTCTCGTCTCTATGCCTTTGGCGATCGCAGTGCCGAAAGAGAAGAACTAGTAATTGCTGCATCAGATGACTTTACCGGCACTTGGTCTCTCGATTTCAGTCGCTTTAATTCGCGCGAAGCAGGGGGTGCTCCTCCTACTGATTGGTCTTATACAGAAAAAGCGCAAGCCGAAGCAGAGGCTTTTAGCGTGAATGATAATCCGGAGCTCAACTGTCTGCAGATTGGTGTTCCAAAGGTAGTTATCTATCCCTATGGAACCAATTGGACTCGCGACGAAAATACTATTCGTATTCAGAAAGAGCACCTGAACGAAAATCGCGTTATCTGGTTAGATCGCGATGCAGAAACATTAAAAAATCAGGCCCCAAGCTATTTGGGGGATTCATACGGTTATTTCGAAAGTGAGCGCCATTTGGTGGTTGAGACATCAGGTTTTCTGCCAACAATTTGGGGTAATGCTAATGGTGTGGATTCAAGTGAACAGAAAACTGTAATTGAACACTATGTATTGGCTGAAAATGGAATGTCGATAGAGGTTTCTTATACCGTCACCGACCCCGTTTATTTGACAGAATCAGGTACAAAAACCGGCGGCTATATCAAGGCATTGGATCGTGAGTTTGAAGAAATCGAATGTGATCCCACTGCGGCAAGCCGGCATCTTTCTGTTGAGTAGGATTTAAAAAAAAGTGCAAATAAAAAAGGCTCCAATAGGAGCCTTTTTGTTTTCTAGAAGAGAGCGCTAGTTGCCGCCTCCAGGTAAAAATGAATCGTCTGGGGTACCCATAAAGCAACCGACAATATAAGGGAAGCCTTCGGTTACGTAGTAGCCGTAGCCGCCGTCCCGCGTCATACCGTTACACTCATCTAAGTCACCAGATCCGGCTTCATAGACATAGTCTTGGCGGAAAGCTCCGTTATAAGGCTGCTCACTGTATTCCGCAGAGGAGCCTCCCAGATCCAGGGTGGGCCGATTACCAGATATCAATCTATAGCTAGAAGTAACCTTACGGAACTGTCCGTTCTCGCCAATGTATAGTCCAAAAATAGGGAATCCATCAGCGGCAAAACCTACCACTCCAGATTCGGCGCTTCCGGTGCCGTCAAATAAAGCGTTGGGACTGCCGTGATAATGATACGCGCCAGAGGGTTGCGTGTGGGCATTATGGGAGTCGGTACGAAAACCGTTATCGGAGAACATGGGGTCAAATCGCCATTCGTCTTCGTCTGCAACCGTATTTGCGCCGCAGCCGATCCTTTCATTGGGAACGCCTACGCCTAAACAGGCTGCAGCGTAAATATCGATTTTGACACCGTTAAGGTAGATACCTTGTTCAGTACCTAGGTCACCGAAGTAAATCTCGTCCGCAAACTCCGGAGTGGCCGTTACCTGGTAGGTGTCGTCTTGCTCAGAAACGGTGGTGGCAAAGCGTCCCGTATCCTGCATATCGTGGTTCGGAATACCGTCCGACTCAAATACACAGGTGCCATTCACAACGCTGATAGATAGGTTGGCTGTGAACAGAGTGTCGTCAGCAGTGCTGTCTTCGGTTCCGTTTAAATCTGAAACAGATGCGGTGTAGTCTCTAACAAATCGAGCGCAGGTATAGGTGCGAGCGCTATATATGCCGTTGTTTCCGCCGTCGGTGATATCAAGGGCATCACCAGTAGGGGAGGCGCTGAAGCTTGCGAGTTCCCCTCGAATACGAGCGGCTTCAATTTGAAGCTCAAAGAGGGTATCAACGTCAGTTACAGGATTTAGTGTGAAGTCTGTGGCACTGAGGAAATATAGATTTTCCGCGTCGGAATCATTAATTAGTTGGTGGGTATCATTGCGTACTGACCAGCCATCTACCGAATTACTGAAATAATCTGAATAAGCGTGTTCTCTTGTATCGCCGTCAACCGAGGATAAATACCCCGCAAAGCTAATGCTGTCGTAGATACTGGTAATATCGGCGCCTGCCAACTCGGCAATAGTGGCGTACATATCCGTCACGGTTATCAGACTATTTTCAACAACATCTGCACGGGAAACGCCTGCACCTGATACGACCATAGGTACTCGTAAACCACCCTCAAATAACGAACCTTTAACCTGTCCATTAGTAAATACCACCTGGTCTCGCTGGCCGTTGCCAGTTCCATTGTCGCCAACAAAGATAATCACTGTGTTGTCTCGTTCCTCTTGAGAGAGCGTATCAAGCAGATTTCCGATTTCTGTATCCATGGCTTCTATCATGGCCAAAAAACATTCCCTTGAGTCGCTACAGTCAGTTATGTCTCGAGTGTGTAGTGAGGAATCCGGCAGATGGATTGGGCTGTGTGGAGCGGCGTACGCCAAGGTAAGAAACCAGGGGGAGTCCTGACCGGCGATCCAGTTTTCGGCCAATCGGGTTAGTACGCTGGTATTGTATTCGGTGCTGATAGTGGTGGAAATGTCGGTATCTGTGCTGTCTTCCGTTAATTCCCAGTTGGTGTAGTCGCCATCGTCAACAGTAAGGTTCGCAAGCGAACCAGCGTAATAAGGAATGCCATTGCCAACTGGATTTGATTCTTCACCAATTAGTGCACTGTTTAAATGCCATTTGCCAATATAGGCCGAGGCGTAATTTGAGGTGGCCGCATTGTTAGCCAGATATTCATAAATAATTTCGTCGTCTTCGTTGAGGTTGCCCGGTACTGAAATAACGCCGCTATTAACACCGTGTTTGCCCGTCAAAATGGCAGCACGGGTAGTTGAGCAAGCCGGAGTTGCCCAAGCGTTTTGGAATATAACGCCATCCGCAGCTAGCTGAGAGATAGTAGGGGTTGTGGGTGGAAATAAGGAGTAATCATATTCTGCAGATGCATCAACTCCCTGATCATCCGACAGAATAAACAGAATATTGGGCTGGTCAGCTACCTGATCGCCGCCACCATCATCGCTGTCATCAACAGGTATTCCAGCACTCGCAACTACATTGGCCAAAGCCGTATCGCTAATATTTGAGGACACAGAAGAAGTGGCAAGATCTGCTACCGCAGTGGTCAAATCGGCCAAGCTAGCTACAGAAAGCGTATCGTCTGCCAGATCGGTAGCCAAATCAGATACAAGGTCCGACAAAGACCCCGCATCGTTATCGTTAAGCTGTGAGATAAGCGCCAATACCGTGCCGTATTCGCCGGCATCATCAGTTCCAGCCGCAGCAACGCTTAAGTCCGTTGGCACTTGCGTGGTGATATCGCTATCCAAACCAAAGGCACTAGCAACCGTATCATTGTGGGTGGTAAGGGCCGTGTCAAAGTCAGTTTCGGCCGCTGCTAATTGCGCCGCAATTTCGGTAAGTGGTGAAACAACAAAAGAACCGTCGCCGCTCACATTTACCACCGCACGCAACATTGGTGCAGTTAGGGTGGCTCCTGTAGCTTCATCTGTGTAAGAACCGCCGGTACATTCAATTAGCCCGGTGCCTTGATATTCAATGGCGTTACCAAAGTCTGCCAGTCCATTGGTAGTAGTGCCAATTGCCACTGAAGTGCTTTTTGCTCCGCTGGCGCCCACTTCAAATAGCTCACAACTTGCACCGCTCACTAAGCCCTTAACAAAAGTGGCATCTACACTAAAGGTGGCAGTAATTGGATCGACTGGATCGGGGTCGCTGGTTATCGGAGTTGTACCGCCACCACCGCCTCCGCAGGAGGCGAGAAAAAACGATGTGATAGCTACTGTCCAAAAAATACGCATAAGGTTCCCCAAAACTTAAATATATTAGATTGCAGAAAGCCTGGCAGTCTAACAATGAACTATGGATATATTGTGGAGGCTCTCAGTCCATTTACCGCAATAACAAAATGCTAATCAGAGCTTTTGTCGGTACTCAAGATACCAATCGGCAAAGTGGCCAATGCCTTCTGCTAATGGAGTGCTTGGCTGATAACCTACAGACTGGTTCAGGTCGTCGATATCCGCCCATGTGGCTTCTACATCGCCCGGTTGCATTGGCAGGTATTCGCGAATTGCTTCTTTACCCAAGGCGCTTTCGAGAGTTTGAATAAAGGTTTCTATTTCTACCGGTTGGTTATTGCCGATATTGTAGATTCGATACGGAGCGCTGCTATCGGCGGGAGAGGTCGGTGTGTGGTTAGGTTGGGTTTGAGGAATAACGTTCAGGCAACGCACTACGCCTTCAACAATATCGTCTATGTAGGTGAAATCCCGTTTTAGTTTGCCTTGATTGAATATGGGTAGGGGTTCTCCACGCAGTATTTTCTCGGAAAAGGTCCAGTAGGCCATATCTGGCCGGCCCCAGGGTCCGTATACCGTAAAAAAGCGCAGTCCCGTTGTGGGAATTTTGTAAAGGTGCGAATAGCAGTGCGCCATAAGCTCGTTGGACTTTTTGGTGGCGGCGTACAAAGAAACCGGGTGATCGACATTGTCCGCAGTCGAAAAAGGCATTTTTGAGTTCAGGCCATAAACGGATGAAGACGAGGCGTAAACTAAGTGCTGCATTTGATCTGCATTGCGGCAAGCTTCTAGAATATTCAATGTGCCAACCACATTTGAATCGGCGTAGGCATGGGGATTGGTTAACGAATAACGAACACCAGCCTGGGCGGCAAGGTGCACCACGCGATCAAATTGGTAGTCTTTAAAAAGTGATTCAATTCCATCACGATCGGCGATATTGAGTTCGCGGAACTCAAAATTGGGCTCTGAACTCAACTGAGCTAATCGATCCGCTTTTAGCTGGGGAAGGTAATAATCATTGAGGTTGTCGATGCCTACAACGGATATGCCTTGGGCCAGCAGTTTTTTGGCAGCAAAGAAACCGATAAAACCTGCAGCACCCGTTACTAGTACTTGCATCAGATAACCCGGTTCATTGCGACGGAGTCACCGCGGCCCATCGCGTAATATTTAAACCCCATAGCTTTTAGGTCTTTTGGGTCGTACATATTGCGGCCATCCACAATTACGAGATGCTTAAGTTCGTCGCGTATTTTTGTGAAGTTCGGTGCGCGGAACTGCTTCCATTCAGTACAAACTGTCAGTGCGTCGGCGCCAGAAAGTGCCTTTTCTTTGCTACTAACCAGCAGCAGATCGTCTCTTTCGCCATATATACGTTGAGTTTCTTCGGCAGCTTCGGGGTCAAAGGCCTGTACCTTGGCACCGGCAGCCCAAAGGCGTTCCATCAGTACCCTGCTTGATGCTTCGCGCATATCGTCTGTATTGGGCTTAAAAGCGAGGCCCCAAATAGCAATGGTTTTACCTTTTAAGTCGCCATCGAAATGTTTGTTTAACAGATCGAACATTACTTCTTTTTGGCGGTAATTTACGGCTTCAACGGCTTGCAGTAGTTCTAGTTCATATCCCACTTTGCTAGCGGATCTAACCAAAGCCTGCACATCCTTTGGAAAACAAGAACCGCCGTAGCCACAACCGGGGTAGATAAAGGAATATCCGATACGGGAATCTGAACCTATGCCATGGCGCACTTGCTCAATATCTGCACCCATACGTTCGGCCAGGTTAGCTAGCTCGTTCATAAAACTAATTTTAGTTGCCAGCATGCAGTTGGCTGCATATTTGGTTAGCTCGGCTGAGCGTACGTCCATTGAAATAATACGGTCATTGGTTCGGTTAAATGGTGCGTAGAGATCACGTAAACGAGCTTCTGCGTCAGCATCATCTGTGCCAATAACAATACGATCGGGGCGCTGGCTATCGGCGACCGCTGCGCCTTCTTTTAGAAATTCGGGATTGGAGACAACGGCTACTTTGTAATCTACGCCGCGAGATTCGAGGACTTCCTTAACTCGTGCAGTAACTTTATCCGCGGTGCCAACGGGCACGGTGGATTTGGTAACCACAATGGCGTCATTTTCTATATTTTCTGCAATGCTGGAGGCTACCGCTAATACATATTTTAGGTCAGCTGAACCGTCTTCATCCGGGGGGGTTCCCACGGCAATAAAAAATAAATCGCTGTGATTTACGCCTTCGGTTGCTTCAGTGGTGAAAAGCAGCCTCTGTTCAGCGATATTTTCTTTTACAAGGTCTTCGAGGCGGGGTTCGAATATAGGGATATGCCCTTCTTTGAGTCGGGCAATTTTTGTCGGGTCAATATCGACGCACATCATCGTATTACCAACATCCGCCAGTACTGCTGCTTGCACTAAACCTACATAACCTATGCCAAATACCGTTACTTTCAACTGGGCTTCCTATTGTTGCTTGTTACGAAATAATTCTAACTGTTAATTATGCCAGATATGCTGCGCTAGGTTAGGCTGTATGTGCGATGATCTTGGTCTATGAGGGCAGTATTTTGACTTTATAATCTTTGTAAAAATAATAAAATGTACAAAAAGCAAAATCGAGTATTTTGCTTGCGTTGCGAATACTCTAATTATCTGCACAATTTGGTCGTAGTATCTTAGTTGCACTTCAGTGAGGATTTAGCTGTTGGAAGAATTATTGGAACAGAAAGTGGAAGAGAAACAGAAAGCGGAAGAGGGTGGTGGTCTTGAGCTATTGCCATTTGAGTTCGCGCGCACTTTCAGAGTAATTCTGGCCGAAGAGGCTGTGATTGTTGCGCCTGATACCTCAGTTGATGCATTGACAGAGGTACGACGCTTTATCGGTAGCAGCCCCGAGATTATCAGCAAATCAATGGAAGATTTTGATGAGATATTACGGGCAACCTACGCAAATAGACGAAATACCTCTGCGTCAGTTATGGAAGATATACAAGATTTTGTTGATCTGGAATCTGCCGCTGAAGCGCTAGAAAATAGCGCGGATCTGCTGGATGCGGATGACGACGCGCCTATTATTCGACTTCTTAACGCAATTCTTGCCGAAGCCTTAAAAGAGCAGGCTTCCGATATTCATATTGAACCCTACGAAATCGAAGCCCGTATCCGATTTAGGTTAGATGGAGTACTGCGCAGTGTATTAACTCCCTCAGTGCAGATTGCTCCGTTATTGATTTCGCGAATAAAGGTGATGTCTCGCCTCGATATCGCAGAAAAACGTTTACCCCAAGATGGCCGCATGACCGTGCGTTTAGGTGGACGCCAGATAGATATGCGGGTTTCCACAATGCCTTCCAGCTACGGCGAACGAGTAGTACTGAGGCTACTAGACAAGCAGGCGGGCCAACTTAAGGTTGATGATCTCGGCATGAGCGGTGCCCTTAAAGCAAAGCTAGTTGACCTTATTGAGCGCCCTCACGGCATTATTTTGGTAACCGGGCCCACCGGTTCCGGTAAAACCACAACGCTCTACGCTGCCCTTCAGCAAATGGACAGACTGCAGCGCAACATCATGACCGTGGAAGATCCAGTGGAGTATGACTTGGCTGGTATTAGTCAAACCCAGGTCAATTTGCGCGCTGGTATGACCTTTGCGAAAGGTCTTCGGGCCATGTTGAGACAAGATCCTGATGTAATTTTGATCGGTGAGATTAGAGATTCAGAAACTGCAGAAATCGCTACCCAGGCTAGTTTGACGGGCCATTTAGTATTGTCCACATTGCACACCAATACTGCGTCTGGAGCCGTTACCCGCATGCAGGATTTGGGCGTCGACGGTTTTTTGCTGGCTTCAACCTTAAGGGGTGTTCTTGCACAAAGGCTGGTGCGTCAACTTTGTTTAGTATGCAAAGAGCCTTATCAAGCTGAAGGCTTGGTGGCGGAAAAACTGAGTTTGGATTCTGGAACGCAGATATTTTCGCCAAAGGGCTGCGAAGAATGTAATCACACGGGATTTGATGGCCGGTTGGGTATCTTCGAACTGGTAACCATTACCGACGAGCTACAACGATTGATTCACGATGGTGCCAGCGAAGTTGAGATTGAACAGGCTATCCGAGTGGATGTACCTAGCATTCAGGAGTCTGGTTTTGCCTTGGTGCGTAACGGTCAGACTACAATAGAAGAGGTGTTGCGTGTTACCAGTGCCTAGCGCTGGTTAACTGACCCAATATCATGCCAGCCTATGACTACCAAGCTCTGGATGCTTCAGGAAAAAAGAAGAAGGGATCGCTGACGGCTGATTCAGAGAAACAAGCAAGACGCCTGCTGAAAGATCAGGGGTTATTTGTTGAAAAAGTTAGTCAGGTTAAATCAGCCGAAAAAACCAAGTCCAATAAAGTAAAAGGTCAGAAGCAACGCACCCAGAAAATAAGTCGATTTCAGTTGGCAATGGTGCTTCGTCAGATAGGCGTACTCATTAATTCTGGCTTGCCTCTCGATGCAGCCTTAAAAATGACTGTTGAGCAGGCTGAGTCCGATAAAGAGCGTCGCATGGGTGAAGCATGGCGCGCGGAAATATCGGAGGGAAGGTCCTTCTCCAGCGCTATGAAACGTTCTCCCTATAAAATTCCCGAAAACGTAGTTGCCAGCATTGGTGTCGGCGAAGAAACCGGCCATTTGCACGAGATATTGATCCGTCTTGCGGATGATCTTGAAACCGGCGCCGAGAACCAACAAGTTTTTGCCAGAGGACTTATCTATCCTTCCATATTGGTGGTTGGAAGTATTTCAGTGGTCAGCTTTATGATGGTTTGGGTTGTGCCCCGTATCACCCAGGTATTTATTAGCTCAAGAACTGAACTACCACTTATTACGCAAATTATAGTTTCCATCAGTAATTTTGTTCTCAATTACGGTGTTGTTGTGCTCTCGGTTGTGGCTGCATTGATTGTTGCTTTCAAGTTGGCCATGCGAAGGCCCAATATTAAACAGGCTTGGCATGCTCGGTTATTAGCAGTGCCAGGGCTTGGCAAGTGGATGATGATGGCTAATTTGGCGGATTGGAGCCGTAGCTTGGGCACCTTATTACAAAGCGGAGTGCCGGCACTGTCGGCCTTAACAATTTCGTCGACGGTAGTTGCCAATCTGGAGTTACGTGCGCGATTTGAGGAAGTAACGGAATCGATGCGCAGGGGATCCAGTTTGCACAATGCACTACGAGATGCGAAAGCGGGATCTGGATTTTTGGTGCATATGGTGGGAAGTGGCGAAGCTTCGAGCGAGCTGTCTGCAATGCTACTGCGAGTTTCAGACTTTTACCGAACCCGCCTGGCAAGTTCGGTAGATACCTTTCTGAAATTGATGAACCCCATTTTGATAGTGCTTATCGGTTTAATGATTTTGGTTATTGTTTTGGCGGTAATGCTGCCCATTATGCAAATGAACGACATTGTTGGCTAAAGGTCTACCGAGAGTAGGTATAAAAATTATGAATATAGGTACAGGAGAAAAACGTTGAACCCTTACAAAAATAAAGTTCTACCTCAGGCTTCCCGATCTCAGGGTTTTACCCTTGTTGAGGTAATGGTGGTGGTAATAATTATCACTTTGATGGGCGCTATAGTTGCACCTACTGTGTTCAATCAGTTGCGCAAGGCGGAAGAAAAACGAGTAGAGGCTGACTTGCGCGCGGTCGAGAGTGCTTTGAAGCTTTATCGTTTGGATAACTTCGCCTATCCCTCGGAAGCGCAGGGATTAGAAGCCTTGGTCACTGAACCTACCACTTCACGAGCCTGGCGTGGCCCCTATTTAGAGTCAATGCCAAAGGACCCATGGGATATGGAGTATCAATATCAAAATCCCAGTCAGCACGGCCGAGACTTTGATATCTATTCCTTTGGAGCAGATCAGGTTGCCGGTGGTGAAGGTGATGGAGAAGACATGGGTAACTGGGATCTGAATTGATATTTGCTGCACACAGGTATTCATCCTCCAGAGTAAGTTCGGCAGGGTTTACCCTGGTTGAAATACTGGCGGCAATGGCGATTTTGGCCGTTGGCTTGGGAATGGTGGTAGTTAGCTTCGGTCAATTGGCGGATAGAGATTTGGACAATCAAGCCGTCACTATTACAAGATGGATGCAGAGCCTATCAGAGCGGTCGGTGCTTGAGGGTGGGTTGTACGGATTTCGAGTGGTTGGCGATCAATTGCAGGCAGTTAGCTGGTTTGATCATCAATGGTATGTGGTGGAGCACGAAGGCTTATTGATTCTGCCTGAGAACATAAGCTTTTTTATGGAGGAGGATGAAACTCACGGCGGATTTATATCTGCAGCCGATGCAGAAGATCTTGCCCTTGACCAAAGTAAAAATATTGAGCTTGGTATAGACGCCCAATTTCTTCTGGAAGATGGACAGCTAATTGAACCACTAATGGTATTTATGCCCTCAGGTGAACCGGTATCCGAGGGGAATTTACATCTGCAAGCTAGCTCGGGAAAGAGCTTGGCAGTTTTTTGGGAAATGGACGGCGTCATTGACTATGCAGACAGTTTGTCAATATAAAACACGCTTAGCGAACCGAGGCTTTACGCTAATTGAGGTACTAATTGCCCTTACTATTTCTGGGCTGCTGATAGGTTTTGCCGTTTCCCAAGTCGGACAGATCGCCTCAGAGCGAATCGCCCTGCAAGAACGTCTGGCCGCAGACACTGTGGCTTGGAATAAACTGATGGAGCAATATCAGCTAATAGAAGGCTGGGCAGGCAATACAGTAGATGCTTCGGGATCTAGCGGAAGTATTGAAACTCTGGGGCGAAGCTGGGACTGGGGGCTAGAAGCTGAGGCCACTCTGGGCGAGAATTTCTATCGATATCAGGTTGAGGTGTTTGCAGAAGATGACGCGGGCACCGCTTCTGACAGCAACTCAGCGCTCCTTGCCGCCTACTTTATAGTGAACAACTAGTGCAGAACCTGAAGATGAGCATGAACCTCAAACGCAAAAGCATTGGTTTTACGCTGATTGAAGTACTTATCGCGATTAGCATTTTTGCAATGCTCTCAATATTTAGCGTGCAGGGGTTTTTACTGGTGGCAAATATGGAGCAGCGAAATAGAGAGGATGTTGCGGTGGAACAATCGTTCCACAAAGTTTGGTCTTTAATCGGGCAGGATCTTTTGCATATTCGACAGCGGCCTATCCACGATCAATTTGGAACTGTATCGGGAGCCTATATGGCTGGGCGCGATCCCTATTTAGTCGAGTTTACCCGGGGCGGACTGCCCAGTTTGCCGGTTGCACCGGGCGGTATGATGCGCGTGGCCTACCGCCTGTCAGATGAGGGTGAACTAATTCGAACTACCTGGTCGGCTCTGGATTCAGCGGATATAGATGATGTTCAAGAGCGGGTAATAATGTCGGGATTGGCAGAAGTTCAATTCGAACAACTGAATGACAGCAACTACTTTGAAGAAATTTGGCCGCCTCTCAATACTCAGGGCGATACCACTAACCTAATGCCCCGAATGATCCAGGTGAGTTTGCAAACCATAGATGGATTAGAAATGAGTCGCTTGATGCCGGGAATTATTCCAGCAACTACAGGCGGACCTGGTGGCGGTAGAGGTGGAAATGGTGGTGATGAAGCTGGAGACGAGACTTAAATGCGCTCCTCGCCACCAACTCAGAATCAACAAGGCTTCGCCCTTTTAGCGGTATTGGTTCTTTCCGGTATTTGTCTATTAATGATCGGCCAAATATCTTATCGGCATCAACTAGACAAGAGCGCCAGTGGACGATCGCTTCTTCAGGATCAGACAGTTTTATTAGCTTTGAGCGCAGAAAGTTGGGCGCGACAAATATTGCGCGACGACGCTGAGGACAATCAGTCGGATTCCTTAGAGGACGATTGGGCTCAGGCAATACCAGTACTTCCGGTCGAGGGTGGACTTCTACGGGGATGTATTAGGGATATGCAGAGCAAGTTCAATTTGAACAATCTGCAGACATATACGACGGATAGCTGGAATGATGAGCTAGCCTCACTCTTTTCCAGTGATTTGGACGCCTTTTTAAATCTGCTCGCAATATTAGAGCAGGATTCAAGCGAGCTAAGGGCTGCGGTGATTGTAGATTGGACGGACGCTAATTCAGACCTGATTGTTCCCGGTAGCGCAGAAGATCCTGATTACATGCTAGAGAGTCCTGCTAGGCTGGCCGCCAACAGGGCGCTTACAAACATTGACGAGCTCGCGGGTCTGCCAACTTTTTCGGATATAGATGTATTGCAGCTCTACCCATACGCCACAGCGCTTCCAGGTACCACTGGCGTAAATGTGAACACCGCTTCAGCGGAGGTGCTAACCGCACTTTCCTCAGTTATGGATAGGTTTTTGGTGGAGTCTATTCTTGAAGCACGACCTTTTGATTCCCTAGATAATTTTTATGCATTTGTGGCAGATGCAACGGGCTACATGAGTTTGTCAGAGCTTCGGGAGCAGCTGCCAGCAAGCATGCTGACGGTGTCCAGCCAATATTTTGAACTGCTGGCCAGTGTGACTTTGGTGGATCAAGAGATAAAGATGCGAAGTTTAATGCAGCGAAATGGTACTGAATCCGCCGTGTTCATGAGAGAATTCCAAACGGTTCCCCTTGTGCTTTCCGATAATTCACAAGGGTTGGTATCAAGCTTTGATTGCTATAAATTTTCGCCGGACGAAAATGAATCCTGAATTACTCCACATAGATGAATATTTGAGTGCTTCTGAGTCCTCTTCTGAATCTTCAGAGGAAGGTTCCGAGCGGCTTATATCTCTATGGGTTAACTCTGATCAGATAAGCTTTCATAAGGCCGAATTACCCGATGCTCCGAAGGGTAAGTGGCCGTCGCTTTTGCCTTGGATTCTCGAAGACCAATTGCTAGTGCCGGTTGAAGATTTGCATCTGGTTATATGTTCCGTCAATTCCGATCGTGTTGCTGATGTTACTTCTATTCCAAAAACAGAAATGCACAGATTGCAGCTTCTGTTGGAAAGCGACTCAAAGCAGATTCAATCCCTAATACCAGATGTCTTCGCTTTGCCTTTGGAATCGGATTTTATAACTGTCGCTAAGCTTGGCGACCGGTTATTGGTTCGCTCCGGGCAATATCAGGGGTTTTCGGGTACCCCAGACTTCGTATGGGCTGCATTACAGCTACAGCAGATGCAGTCGCTAGCGCAAGATTCGTCCATGCAGCAGCCTCTGCGTATCCAATGTATTGGGTTAGCTACTGAGTCGGTGCCCGACTGGGCTGAGTCTCTGTGCGTATTTAATGCCAATCCAATCAATTGGCAATTTGCTGATGTGCCGGCAGAGACTAATTTATTTACCGGTGCGTTTAAAGCGCAGAGAGGGGTACCAAGCTTATCTTTCTGGATGCCCACTTTCGGTATTGCTGCCCTTGCTCTTGTTCTTATCTGTAGCTGGGCTGTAGTAGACCATGTAAAAGCCGGTCGCGAGTTAATGCAAATAAATCAGCAGGTTTTGAACGAGTTCGAGGCGAGCTTTGGCGAAGCCAGCTCTGCGGTGAGCAACGTGCAAAGGGATGCTGCAGAGATATTGAGTCAAAGAGAACTGCGTTATTTTACGATGGCAAATTCGGTTATGGACATTACTCAATCTCTGGATGCGGTGATCAGCAATTGTTCTGATTGTGATTTTTCGAGATTGCAAATTTCCGTTGATAACGCGACCTTGAACATGTCACAAAATGCGAATGCCTTGTCCCGCTTGAGTAGTATGGATGGGTTCACGGTGTCTTCAACTGCGCCAGATGAATCCGGGCAGGTGCAGCTAGAAATTCGTAGGGGCTCTCCATGACTCCCAAAATTTCCATAAAGCCAATTACAGCGAAGGTATCAGAGGTTCTATCAAGGATTGATTCTTGGTACGCAGGAATTAGCGCTCAGGAACAGCAAATCTTGCGTTTTGGGGTACCGCTTATCGGGTTGCTTTTGATCTATCTAGTTTTGCTGCAGCCATTGGGGTCGGCCTACTTTACTCGGCAAGTGGAATTGTCTGACCGGCAGGCTGATCTGGTCTGGATACGCGATCAGCGCGAAATGCTGGAGCGGTTGAATACCTCTTGCGACCCGAGGGCACAGGTTTTTCAGGCTGATGCTTTGCAAACCGATATTGAAGCCGCTTCTCGACGCTTTGGTTTGGTGCCACAAATACGTTCTCTAGCGGGTGAAAACCATTATCAGCTCAGTTTGTCGAATGCACAGGGTAATCGCGTATTAAATTTGGTTCGTGTGCTTGCCTGTGGCGGTGCGAGTGTTACCAGTTTAGATATACGAACTGCTGATACTGAGGTAAGCGCAGTTCTTGATATTCAGTACGGGGGAGTCGGGATATGACCGAGCCACTGACAATAGCTACCCGTATTTTTGCAGGATTTGTAATCCTAATTCTATTAAGTGCGTTTATAGGGTTTAACTTGCCTGTTCAGATGTTGGTAGATTTTGAGGCTTACGGCCTGGAGGTTGAAAATACTCAAGATGCCAGACTGCATAAAGGTGTACTGCGTTTGCGATCTGAAGAATACGCGGACCTGGGAATTGTAGATTTGAGCTGGACCTGGTGTCCGGGTCTTTCGCTATTGAATTGGTGCACGGAGATAAGTGCAGATGCATTGCAATCTGAAGGGGAGCTCGGCTTGAAGTTTTCTGGCGCGATTGAGCTTACAGATTTTAGACTTGAAATGGACTCATTAGAGTTTCTTGGGCTGGTGCCGGGATTGGTAGATGCGAAACTACGGGGAAGGGTTCGGGCAATGGAAATCCGGGATTTTAATTGCCCGCTACGCGCTGGCCGAAATTTATCCGCTGAATTTGAGCTTGTTGAAACCCGCATACTGGGAGGCGAGCTAGAAAATATTGATATCCAGATAGAGCAACAGGATGAGCAATATGTGATTCAGGCCAGTGGTCAGCAGTTGGAGGGAAAATTTCTAGTAGATAGCGGTCTCACGTATCGTGGCTCTGGAGAAATTACTCCACCAGCGAATTTGGTTGGAATGATGGGCAGTTTGGCTCGTCCATTAGGAAACGGCCGATTTGGTTGGGAGCTGGAAGGACAAATTCCATGCTGATGTCATTCTTTGATAAAACTAAGATGCGTTTGGTTGCCAATATGGTATTAGTAGTACTTTGTGTCCTGATGTTGTGGATGTTAATAGATCGGGCATTCCTTTCACAAATGCAGACAGGTTTGGGGTCTGAGCCACTACGGCCATTGCCCAATACCTTACGGCTGACCTGGTTCCAATCTGATGTGGCAACCGGGGTCGTTGAGTTAACCGAAATCTCCGAGGAACTCGCAGATGCAAGTATTCGTGCTGAACTACTCGGCGTAATTATCCATGAAGATTACGCCTTCGCAGCTATTCAGACACCTCAGGTGCCCGATGGTCTTTATGAAGTCGGCGATGAAATCGACAGTAATACTGAATTGGTGAGAATTGAGTCCGATCGTGTAGTGGTTCGAGAGCGTGGTGCGGAGCGGCAAATTCGATTAAATCCTTTGGCTGAAGATGGTTCGCTGAACGACGGCAGTTTGATTCAATCAGTACCTAGCGATGGTGCGGGATTTAGTTTGGCCGGTGTATTGGGAGTCACGCCCATAAATGTTGCGGGATTTGGGTTGGGGGTTCGCCTCGATTCGGTGGATGATGAAATCAGTTCCATGTCAGATTTGCGTGCGCGTGACGTGGTTCTTGAGGTAGGTGGTAAGCCAATTTCAGAATTGATGTCTAATCCGCTGCTGTGGCAAGAGTTTTTACAACAGACAACTGTACCCCTGTCTGTGCAAAGGGAGGGTGAAACCCTCGAAATTTCTGTTAATGCTCGCTCACTTGGCGAGCGCATTCTGCCCAAGATTGGGCAGGGTTTAGTGCAATAGGTGATAACAATGAATAAGACCTCTCATTACTTGGATAAAGGTCGTGCAGTGATACCAAAACTGGGAACCATTTTAATTTCCCTAGTATTGGTGGCGGAAATACAGGCTCAGTCTGTATTAATTAATTTCCGTGATGCGGATATCCGCACAGTTATCGAAAGCGTAGCTGAAATTACCGGGAAGTCATTTGTGCTGGATCCTCGCGTTCGCGGCACTATCACCATAGTTTCACCTGAACCCATTGCAGAAGAGCTGCTTTATGAAGCCATACTCTCTGCTCTTCAGGTTCAGGGCTTCCAGGCCATAGATGACGGCGCAATAGTGCGCGTTGTGCCCTTTACTACCGCCTTTAATACGCCAACGGATTTTGTCGGAAGCGAATTGGCCACTCGAGTATTCGCTCTCGATTATGCAAAGGCATCTGAGCTGTTGGCAGTGGTAAAACCTATTATGAGTAAAGGCGGTTTAATGCAGGCCTTTGAGGCAGGAAATAACCTTCTTGTGACAGATACGGTTTCACAGTTGGATCGGCTCGATTCGCTATTGGATGAATTAGATACTCCAGATCAGTCCACGGTCGAGGTTATCTATCTGCAACATATCTCCGCTGGTGAGGCCATACATATAGCCGATCAAATGCAGAGTCTTGAACAGCTGAATCTGAGCATTGTTGAAGATTCATTTAATAATCGGGTAATTGTTGGAGGCTCGCGTATCGGTCGCTTGTCATTCCGGCAAATGCTTGAAGCCTTAGACGTGCCCTCAACCAGAGGCGGTGGCATTGAGGTTATTTATCTCAATTATTCCGATGCTCTGGCCGTAAAAACTATGTTGGATAGCATGTTGCAGTCACAAACATTTTTGCGATTAGCTGGTGAAGTAGCTACAGAGGGCGCTAACAGTAACTACCGTGTTGAGGTAGATGAGGATAACAATGCTTTGGTAATAGCTGCCTCTGCTCCAGTTGTGGCGGAAATTCAAAATTTGGTGCGGAAAATTGACCGGCCAAGATTGCAGGTACTTATCGAGGCAGTAATTGCCGAAGTGACGGAAGATCAGGCACGACAACTTAGCGCGCAGTTACTCTACGCAAGCTCTGGAGCTGGTGGCTATATATCCCGATTTGATGACTTAATTTTATCTTTAGTTGGCTCGGGTTTAGATGGAGCAATTGATGAGACCGAGGCGACCGCAGCAGCGAGCCTTATTCCGAATGGTGGTATCGGTGTAGTCGGATCTTTTGATGAGAGCAATGGCGAAGGTTTTGGTGCTTTGATTCAAGCACTCAAAAGTGACAGTGAAACGCGTATTCTTTCTACTCCTTCTGTAGTCACCTTAGACAATGAAGAAGCGACACTATCTGTTGGTAATGAAGTGCCCTTTATTACGGGTAGTACTACCACTACCGGCAATGGCACTGCCAACCCCTTTACTACTATCGAGCGACAAGAAGTTGGCGTTATGTTGCGTGTAGTACCTCAAATCAACGAGGGCTCGGCAGTACGACTTGAGATCGAACAGGAGTCATCAAATTTACTTGCCCAGGCACAGGCCGAATTTGGAACCGAGGACGTTATCACCAGTAAAAGAACCATTAGTACTAACGTAATGGTTGGCAACGGAGAGGTTTTAATTCTGGGCGGGCTGATTAATGAATCTTCAACCGATACTGAATCAAGAGTGCCGATTCTCGGAGATATTCCGTTTTTGGGCAGGCTATTTCGATCTACTTCCAATACCGGGGATCAGAGCGTGTTAATGATGTTTATTCGCCCAACCATCTTGGAAAATAGCTTTGATGCAAATGAGGTAACTCAACGCCAGTTCAATTATCTGCGTACTCATGAGAGTGAATACTTCCTCGAAACTGGCGATCAAGCGTCGCCAATCTTACGCGATTTCTTTGGCGAAGAGGACGAGGCCGATGAAGCCGCAGAATAGTGTGATAAATAGCGCAATAAAGAGCGCAAAGGCAACCTTCATGGCGACGGGCTAAGCTGCAATCTATGTATTGTGATTACTTCGGTTTTAAGCAGGAGCCTTTTACTATTGCTCCTGATCCTGCCTTTCTGTATCCCAGTTCTCCCCATCGACAAGCGCTTGCCCATTTAAAATATGGTCTCGATCGAGAGGGCGGATTTATTCTCCTCACGGGAGAGGTTGGCACGGGCAAAACAACCCTTACTCGCTTGTTATTACAGCAGATACCGGCTGTTTTCCGCGTAGCCTATGTTTTGAATGCAAAGCTTGGTATTCAAGATGTTCTTGCCAGTATCTGTGATGAATTGCATATCAGCCTGGATGTAAATGCAGAGAAAAGCCCAAAGACTTATATCGATGCAATTAATGCCAGCCTTTTAGAGGCTCATGCACAAGGCTTTAAAACATTGGTAGTCATTGAAGAGGCACAGAACCTTGAGGAAGAGGTTCTGGAAATGTTGCGACTGTTAACCAATCTCGAAACCGATACCTGCAAGCTATTACATATTCTATTGGTGGGACAGCCAGAGTTGTTGGAGCTTATCGGTCGACCTCAGCTGCGCCAGTTAAATCAGCGAGTGGTTTCCCGATTTCACCTGGACCCACTAGATCGGGCAGAGACAGAAAAATATTTGGCACACCGTATGCAAAAAGCAGGATGCAGCAGGAAGATTTTTAGTCGATCTGCTGTTCGCGCGATATATAAACTAAGTGATGGAATCCCTCGAAAAATTAACTTGCTAGCGGAGCGAGCACTACTGGGAGCCTATTCTTTAAATAAGGAATCGGTAGGAAAAACTGAGGTGCGGGCAGCGAACAGAGAGGTTTTTGGTCTGCGTGTACACAAAAGCACTCCAAGCCAACGATTGGCGAAAATTAGTTTAGTCGTTGGTTGTCTAATAGTTTCTGCGATTTTGATTGTCATATTTCTCGAATACAAACCGGCACAAGAGCCTGTGGTAGCCGCTAGCCTGGATCCCACGCCTACTGAGTCCAACGCTGCTACAAGTAGCGGCTCTGAATTGGCGACAACCGAGGAATTAAACTCAGATGTGCAATTCCAACTCCCGGCTGGAATAGAATCTGAGACAGATGCTCAGATTATTAAAGTTGAGCCCGTTGATAATATTTCCTCGGCAATGTCAGGATCTACAGATACAGCTATTTTTTCGGGGTTGGACCAACTGATAATTGATGACAGTCAAGCTCTTGAAGATCTAGTTCTACCTAACCCCTATGAGCAATTTTTGAATATTTGGGGTATTGAGGACAGCGCTGACTCCTTGGAATCGTTTTGCCTTGTAGCAGCCTCGGAGGGTCTTCTCTGTGAACAAACAACCAATACTGCGCTCTGGTATTTTCGCTCTGTAAATCGACCGCAATTAGTCCAACTGCTTCCCGGTCTCAATCCTTCTGAGACTGCAGCAGCTTTCTATCTGCTGAGTGGAATTTCTGATGATATGTTTCTATTGGAAAGGATGGGCCAAGAGTACAGCTTGTTCTCATCAGAGTTGGATGCCTTTATTGTGGGGCCATCGATATATTTGTGGAAACCGCCTATCGGTTATTTTGACTCAATCAGAGTGGGTGAAAGTAACAGAGAGGTTTTGAGCTGGTTGCAACCTCGCCTGGCTGATATCGACGCAGAGGCAAGTGCCTTAATTACGGGAGGCCGATATAGTCAGCCGATCTCTGACGCAGTTGCCAAATTTCAGGGCAGTAATTCCCTTACGGACGATGGCATATTGGGGCGGCTTACTTTGTTAAAATTCAATGAGTTAGATGGTATAGCGCCAACATTGGGGCAGGGCGTAAACTGATGTCTTATGTGCTCGACGCATTAAGGAAGGCGGAGAAAGATCGTCGTAAGCAACCGGATCTAGGATTACACAACCTTGATCAAGATGAGTGGAATAAACCGCCAGATTTAAACAAAAGCTCTGCCTCGAATATGTGGATAATCTGGGTTCTATTGATCCTGATTTGTGTGTCAATTGTTGCGATTCAATTTAGGCCTGTAGCTATTGAAGAGGCCGAAACGCAGACTGCTATTGAAAACGACCTGCAACTAATAGTGATTGAGGAAGGCTCTACAACCGAGAGCAGGATTTTGTTGGAAGAGCCCTCAATAGAACCTTCAGCAGAAACCTTGCAACCAGAGCCTGTAGCTAACTTGGCAGCGCGTATTGCTGAGTTCCGTTTTGAAGGTAATTTGTATATCGAAGGGAATCCGACGGGCAGTCGCGTATTCATTAACGGTGGTGCTTACAAAATGGGAGATGCTCTCGAGGGCGATATATATTTGCTAGATATTGGTGCCAACTCCGTCACTCTGTCAGACGGCTATGATCAGGTGATTCAGCCTTTACGTTAAATGTTATGGGCTATTCGCCTTCGCCAAATTTGTCTTCAATAAGTGCGGTAATGTCTTCAAAAGCTAACTGTTCATCTTCACCCTCAACCCGCAATACCATCAGAGTACCGATACTAGCGGCCATCATCATCAAGGCCATTATGCTCTTGCAGTCCGCCAGAGAGGATTCCTCTAGGCCAAGTTCGATACTAGAACTGAATTGCCCGGCATGTTGAGCGAGCTTTGCGGATGCTCTCGCATGCAATCCAAGTTTATTCACTATAGTGATTTTTTCGCAGATCAAATGTTTAGATCTCTATGACGAACCATAACTTTGGAGTGTATCTCATCTAGCTGAAGCTTAATTTGGTTGGCTACATAAACCGAACGGTGTCGGCCACCGGTACATCCAATGCCTACCGTTAGATAGCTACGTGATCCTTGTTTAAAGGAATCTATCCAGCTCTTTAAAAATTCCGAGATGGAGCTAATCATCTTTTTAACATCCTCTTGCTGCGCCAAGTATTCACTTACTTCAGCGTCTTCTCCTGAATATGCACGCAATTCCGGAATCCAATAGGGGTTGGGTAGGCATCGCACATCAAAAACAAAGTCTGCGTCCATGGGTACTCCCTTTTTAAAGCCAAAGGATTCAATTACCACTAGCAGTTCATCCCCTTTGTGCAACAAAAACCTTTTTTCTAGGGCGTCGGCAAACATACCGGGAGCAAGGGAGCTGGTATTAATTGTTGCATCTGCAATATTTAGAAGCGGAGCAAGGATTTTTGATTCCGCGCTCAACGCAGCTTGCAGGTCTGTTGTGGAATCAGTCAGCGGGTGCTTACGACGTGTTTCGCTAAAGCGCCTAATTAGAGTAGGGGTGTCCGCATCAAGAAAGAGTACTTCTGAAGAAACTCCCTGCTTGGAAAGTAAACTAAGGGTTTCAGGTAGGGCAGAAATTTCTTCTTCTGTGGCGCGAACGTCCACACTAACCGCAAACTTTTTGTTCCCGGATTGTCCGGCAGATTGATCCGGTTTATTGAACAGGTCTGTTAGGAAGTGCACGGGAAAATTATCCATGCAACAAAAGCCGGCGTCTTCGAGCAAATTTAGCGCAGAGCTTTTGCCTGAACCAGAGCGACCAGTAACAATCAGAAGTTGCATCTTCTGCTCATCCAAGTCACCAGAAGGCGGGTCAGATTATGTCTCGGCAAAAATAAGATTTTTTAGTTCCTCATTTGATTTGGAATCTCGAACAGATTGCCTAAAATCTGGATCTGAAAATGATTTAGCTACTATTGCCAATCTATCAAGATGGTCTTGGCAGGCTTCTCCGCTTACCACCAGAAAAACCAAAAGGTCTACGGGTTTATTGTCCGGTGCATCAAAGCTGATAGGGGTTTCTATACTAACAACCGCGCAACAATTCGATTCGGTTTCGGTGATTCGGCAGTGTGGAACAGCTACTCCATCCCCCAAGCCGGTAGATCCCAAACGTTCGCGAGCAAAAAGTCCGTCGAAGATTGTTGTTTCAGACACTTCCGGGCATTGCTCGGAAATTTTATGAGCCACAGACTCAAAAAGACGTTTTTTACTGCTCGCTGAAAGATGACAGAGAATCAGATCTGGATTTATAAAAGAGGCCAATTGCATAGATATGAACTTATAAACGGACTAACAGGCCACTTCTTAAGGAGTAACCAACCAACGAAGGTTGAGTTTAGCTCGGTATGGGGCGCAATGAAACTCTACGAATCGAATTTCAGGGCCGAATGCTTTGCATATCCCCGGAAGTTATCATCGATAGACCTCCGGGAATTACCTCAAAATGGAGCCTTAGTGATCTCGATGTTTTTCTTTGTGCTTAATCAATTGACGATCCAGTTTGCCAGCAAGGCCATCTATTGCCGCATATATATCTTCCGACTCGGCTTCGGCAAATAAATCTGCTCCAGAAATATGAATGGTTGCCTCTGCTTTTTGCACAAGCTTATCTACACTAAGGATTACGTGGGTATTGGTAATACTGTCGTTGTGTTTCACCAATTTGGTTAATTTGCTTTTAACGTGGTCGTTTAGTGCTTCAGTAAGGTCCAAATGATGACCGCTAATTGTAAGTTGCATACGAATACTCCTTATGAGTGCAAGATACAGGGCGCAAGGTACGCCCCGGGGGGTGTGTCGAAGGGAGAGGGCAGGGGAGCCTATTCACCGATCAACCTTTTACGTTGACTAGATGGAGGAATGCTCAGCATTTCTCGATATTTCGCAATGGTACGTCGAGCTACTACTACGCCTTCTTCTGCCAATTGGGCAGTCAAAGCATTGTCGCTAAGAGGTTTTTTGGGATTTTCTGCTTTTACGAGTTTGCTAATTAGGGCACGAATCGCAGTGGAAGAGCACTCGCCTCCCGAGGAGGTGGCAAGTTGGCTGGAAAAGAAATATTTTAGTTCGAATACTCCACGGGGACTGGCCATGTATTTTTGACTGGTTGCACGAGATATAGTGCTTTCATGAAGCTCTAGTTTTTCGGCGATATCCTTCAAGATAAGGGGTTTCATGGATTCCTCACCTTCCTCAAAAAATTCCATTTGATATTCAACAATGGCCTGACCTACCCGCAAGAGCGTGTCATTACGGCTCTCTATGCTGCGTAGGAACCATTTGGCTTCTTGTAAATTTGATCTTAGATAGTCTCGCGTTTGTGGTTGGTCCGTTTCTTTGACCATATTTGCGTACTGTTCGTTCAAACGAAGTTTGGGCATCGAGTTGTTATTGAGAATGACGGTCCAAATGCCCTCTTTTTTAACCAGGCTTAGGTCCGGCACGATGTAGTCTGAATTTTCTGAGCTAAAGCTATACCCGGGTTTAGGGTTTAGTGACTTAATAACCTGATAAGCCTCTTCAATTTCTTCCACAGGTCGTCTGATTCGTTTTGAGATGCCCTCAAGTCCTAGCTTGGTCAGGGCTTCCAAGTGCCTTTCTACCAAATCGACCGCGGTTTCTACCGCGCCGGTTTCCGGTAAAAGACTAAGTTGTACCAGTAAGCACTCTTTGAGATCTCTTGCGGCGACGCCCGGCGGATCAAACTTTTGAATTCTATATAGAACCGAAAGTACATCATCTTCTTCCAGTTCTTCTTCTAGATCTTCTCCACCAGTAACGCTTTGCAAAAGATCTTCGATGCTTGAGCTTAGCAGTCCGCTGTTATCCACGGCGTCGATAATGGTTAATCCAATTTCTCGATCTAGGGGCGACATAGTGGTTAGGTTCAGTTGCCAGCAAAGGTGGTCCTTTAGGCTCTCTTCGGCTGCATCATCACGAACGGGGAAGTCGTTGCCTGAGCTTTGAGATGGTGTGACTCCATCACGGCTTGAATACTCAAAATCTTCAGCCTTTTGCTCTACTTGCACCTTGGGAAATTCGGCATCAATGTCACCAGTTTCGTCAAGTGTTTCGGGATTTTCATCCACTTCTAACAGAGGGTTGGAATAGAGGCATTCTTGAATTTCTTGTTGTAGGTCAATTGACGACAGTTGCAGCAGACGGATGGCCTGCTGCAGTTGAGGCGTCATTCTTAATTGCTGACCTAGACCAATATGGAGAGACTGCTTCATTACCACTCAGTGGTGAACATTACTGCTAGAGTTTAGCTATGCGGAACGGGCTACGCAATTGATTGACGTCAAAAGTGAGTACTATTTGCTGCATATATTTATAGGTGGAAGTCGTCGCCCAAATAGACTTCGCGAACTTTTGAATTTTGCATAATTTCTTCAGTGGTACCCGAGGCCAAAATTACTCCTTCACCAACGATATAGGCACAGTCGCAAAGGGATAGGGTCTCCCTGACATTGTGGTCGGTAATTAACACGCCTATACCTCTTTGGCAGAGGTGCTCAATTATCTTTTTGATGTCGCCAACGGACACCGGGTCAACGCCAGCAAAGGGTTCATCCAGCAATATAAAGCTGGGCTCCGCTGCTAGGGCTCGGGCAATTTCTACTCGTCGGCGCTCTCCGCCTGATAGCGCCGCGCCAAGGCTCTCGGCAATGTGGGTGATATGGAACTCTTCTAATAAAGATTGAGTTTGGTCGGCTCGTTCCTGCTTGGATAATTCCTTACGCAGCTGCAGCACACTGAGAATGTTTTCCCGGACTGACAGTTTGCGAAATACAGACGCTTCTTGGGGAAGGTAGCCTATGCCCCGACGTGCTCTCTCGTGCATGCTAAGGGATGCAAGGTTGTCACCGTTAAGTAATATGCGCCCACCGTCGGCAGCTACAAGCCCTGCGATCATGTAAAAGCAGGTGGTCTTGCCAGCTCCATTCGGCCCCAGCAATCCTATAACTTGACCCGAGGCGACTTCTAGGGAGACATCTTTGATTATCTGTCGGCGGCCGTAGCTTTTTTTAATTGATTCGATTTGCAGCAAATCTGCTTGGGATTCCCTCATTCTGATCGGTCCGCCCCCAGGGGTGGAAGTACTACGCGCACTCGTTCTGTGGTGTCCTGTTCAGAGGTATCCGAGGAAGCTCGCAAAATATGTTTGCGTACATCGTAAAGTATGGTGCCGCCACTAAGAGTGGTTCCCTGTTGGGATAGGCTGGCATTACCACTTAACTCTATTAAGTCATCCTCTAAGAGGTATCGGATTTTATTGCTGCGGGCGATCAATTTTTCCGCATTGGGTTCAGGGAGCTGTTCGTACTGAGCTGGATTGCCTACGGCTACCAGTTCCACAATCTGATCAGATACTGTGCGCAGTTGAATTTCATCGGCAAGAAGCTCGATGGAACCTTGCAATAAACGAACATTGCCCCTGTAGGTGGTTAAACCTCCGAGCTCGTCAAATTCCGCCGAGTCCGATTCAATTTCTACGGGCTGATCGCGGTCCGTTTCAAGCGCTAACGCTGATAGCGGAATAGCTAGCAGAGTAGCTACCAGTAGAAATATAACAATAATGATCTTAGAGAGAATCATGGATCGCAATAACTCGGTCGAGAATTTTAAATTGATTGGTGCTCAAATTGGCTTCAAACCCGGTACCAGACACTCGGTGCCCTGGAGCCTGGATAGTTATGTTTGAGGCGGTGTGAATCATATTGAGATTCAGATCAATTTCAAGGTTGCTTGTTGAAAAGTTAATGGGTAAATCTTCGGATTGCCGATACATTTCCACTTCGCCCTCAAGTTCAAATGTGCTCAGCTGTTCCTGAAAGAAGCCCCTTATGGCAGAAATATGCCATAAATCTCCAGAGGCTTCCGTTAGATAAAACCTTGGCTCCTCAACCTGTAACCTATCTCCATTCCTAAAGCTTAGTAATTCGGTTCCCTGAACTAGCTGTTGCAAGTTTCCGGACTGGTCGTACTGACTAACGCGTGGATTCTCGACTATGGCGTCTGGAATGTTGGTATTAGTTGTGGCGTTACTTGGCTCGGTAAGAGCAACGCTTAGGTCCAGATCCCAGACCAAGAAAGCGAGAAGAAGAGGCGTCAAGGCAAGCAAATAAAAATGCAGGCGATTGTTCAAACTTGGCTTCCATAGGTAGTGTGTAATTCGGACAAAAGGCCCTTGGCTTCTAGTATGAGTTCACACACTTCTCTAACCGCACCTTTGCCACCGCCGAGATTACAGCAGTAATCGGCATTCTTCTTTAATACAGAATTTGCGTCAGCTGGCGCTACGCCAATACCTGCGGCATTGATGGCCTTCAGGTCGGGTAAATCATCACCCAAGTAGATTGATTGCTCTAATGGAATGCCTAACTCTTCGCAGAGTGCGGAGAGTGCAACGTCTTTATCTTCGCGGCCCTGTACCAGATGTTCAATGCCTAACTCTTTTGCTCTGCGCTCAACCATAGGTGATGTACGGCCGGTAATTATTGCGGTTTGCAGGCCTGCGTTCTGAATAAGTTTTAATCCTAGGCCGTCATGAATATGGAATGATTTTAGTTCTTCACCCGCGCTGCTATAGGTGATTTTTCCATCGGTGAGCACGCCATCTACATCAGTTACCAGGAGGCGACAGTTCTTTAATTTTGATTTGAGTTTGGCGTTCACTTACACGACTCCTGCGCGGAGAATGTCGTGCATATGCAGTACGCCAATTGGCTGTTGATCGCCATTCACCACTACGACGGCAGTGATCTTATGGTCTTCCATATAGCCCAAGGCCTGGGCGGCAAGCATATTGTGCTTAATGGTTTTGGGATCAGTGTTCATCATTTCTCTGATGGGGCTACTGCGCATATCAGTATCGGCGTCAAATACCCTGCGTAAATCTCCGTCGGTGAATACACCTGCGAGCTTACCGTCCTCGGTAACCAAGGTAATACCCAACCCTTTTTCTGTCATTACCATTAAAGCTTCTTTCAATGGTTGATCTGGGTGGCATTCCGGAATCTCTGACCCTGAATGCATGATGTCTTCAACCTTGAGTAGCAATTTGCGACCCAGGGCCCCGGAAGGGTGTGAAAAAGCAAAATCTTCAGCGGTAAATCCACGTTTTTCGAGTAGTGCAATCGCCAGACAATCGCCCAAAACCATAGTTAAAGTGGTGCTGGAAGTTGGCGCCAAATTTAAGGGGCATGCTTCGGTATCAACTTCGATACTGAGATGTACGTCGGATTCTTTTGCCAAAGGAGATTTATTATTTCCGCTCATACCAATTAAGGGAGTACCCATGCGTTTTATGACAGGCAGTAACGTTATTAATTCAACGGACGTGCCGCTGTAAGAGATCCCGATTACCACATCTTCTTCGGTGATCATGCCGAGATCGCCGTGACCGGCTTCTCCCGGATGCACAAAAAAAGCAGGAGTGCCCGTACTTGCGAGAGTAGCCGCTATTTTTCGACCGATATGCCCGGATTTACCCATGCCTGAAACTATCACCCGGCCACGGCAGTTCAGCATCAGGTCACAAGCCTTAGCAAAACCCTCTTCAAGTCTTGATTCCAGTGAGCTCACAGCATCGGCCTCGATGCGAACCGTGCGCAGTGCGGAAGCTATGTAGTCGGTTGTTTCAGCCATCTTGTCACTACGCCTCTAAATTGGTATCACTGTCTAGTTTAGCTCTAGATAAAATGTATAGATTACAAATTTGCGTCATAACCCGAATAGCACATAGTAATAGAGAATGTAGATGATTAGCAGAGCCGCGCCCGGCACCCGGCCGATATGAAACTCTTTTTTCGATTTCCCAATGCGCAGAAAGCAAAAAACAGCCAAAAATAGACTCATAAGAATCAACATCCCGAAATCTCGGCTAAATGCCGCCGGATCGATAATAGTTGGATGAATAATTCCTGCGATAGGCAGAACCAAAGTCAGATTGAAAATATTTGATCCGAGCACGTTACCTAAAGCGATATCAGTTTTCCCCTTTAATGCGCTGGTTAGGGATGCCGCTAGTTCGGGAAGACTGGTGCCGACAGCAACTACCGTTGCGCCAATAATGAGCTCGCTAATACCTGCTCTGGTAGCCGTTTCTGCGGCTGTTCGCACTAACAAATCAGAGAATCCAATTAGACCAATCAATCCAATTAGCAAAGCTAGCCATGACTTATTTGGCTGGTAGTCTTTTTGTATATCGCTGAGTCCGATTATCTCTTCGGCTTCTGGTAACGCCCCACGACGAAAAGTTAAGTAGAGAAACAAAGGCGCTAGGGTCATCAACGCCAGGCATTCTGCTCGGCCAAGGTAACCATTAGACAATACAAAACCTGCTGCCAGAGTCACAAACAACATTGCGGCTAGTTCATTTCTAAGTATTGGCCGTGTAACGGGAATATTTATTATTAAGGCGGTAACCGCTAATACCATTCCGGTATTGGCCAAATTAGACCCCAATGCATTGCCGACAGCCAATTCGGAGACACCTTTAAATGCAGCAGTCGCCGATACCAATATTTCCGGGGCTGAGGTTCCTATGGATACTAGCGTCAAACCTATTACAAGGGGTGATATTCCGAGCTGCATCGCAATATCCGCGGCGCCAGCGACGAAGCGGTCTGAACTCCATACCAAGCCGATAATTGCCATGACTAATAGTAGGACTACAAATAAGATTGGTAGAGAGGACAAAGGAGCGTTTTCGAGTTTCAGATTAAAGGTGCTCAATGGTATAGTTCGAGGCCTCTGGTGTCAGCCTACAATCCCTATTTTTCTATATGAGTGATTCTTTTTTGATGTACGCGCGAATTTGTTTAACAAGTATTTTTCTTTGGGTGCTTAGCCTGCAGCCGGGCTTGGCACAGGATCTCTCTGACCCTGCGCAAGTTGTGTTTCAGGTTACTACTGATGTTCTTGAAGCATGTCAGCAATACAGAGATGAATATGACGAGAATCCTGAGGCCTATTTTGCGGCTATAGAGGTGGCTCTGGGAGACAATATTAACTTTCAGAGAATGGCTTATTTAGTAATGGACGCAGCCTATTACCGAGCCTCTACCGCCGAGCAGAAAGCTGAATTTGTTGAAGTGTTTCAGAAATCTTTGGTCAGGACTTATTCGAAAGGTTTGCTGGGAATAGACCAGGCTGACTTTGCGGTTATGTCCGTGGAAGGAGCTGAGGGCGCGCAGACCGTAACCGTCAAGCAGGAGCTTAAATCCGGCAGCAACGAGATGGATCTAGATTACTCTATGCGACGTGAGCCAGATGGTCGCTGGTTGTTGGTCAATGTGGTGATAGATGGTATTAATTTGGGAAGTACTTTTCGTAATCAGTTTGCGCAGTCCGCGCGAAAGTTTGATGGTGATATAGATCTAGTAATTTCATCCTGGTCTGCAGAAGACTAGGGCCATTAATGTCCTAGACCCCGCTTCTGGGCCCAGAGTTCAACCAGAGTTCAACCAGAATTAGCATAAGAAGAAAAAATGACAACTGATGATCTAAAGCAACGCGTGGAAGCAGCTATTCCGGGCGCGCAAATCGAAGTCACAACCGACGGATACTATTACACTGTAATTGCGGTATCCGAAGCCTTTGAAGGCAAGCGTGCGGTTCAGAGGCAGCAGATGGTCTATGCGGGTCTAAATGATCTTATCGCAGACGGCAGTTTACATGCTGTAAATATTGAAACCTTTACTCCTGAAGAGAAAATAGCAAACTAATGGATAAACTTATTATCGTAGGCGGCGCTGTTTTGAATGGCGATATTAAAATATCCGGCGCTAAGAATTCGGCCCTACCCATATTGGCAGCAACATTGCTGACGGGCGATAAGATGCGCATTTCAAATTTGCCGCATCTGCACGATATAACCACCATGATCGAGCTTCTTGGCTGCATGGGAGTGGAATCTAGTATTGACGAAAAAATGACTGTTGAAATCGATAATTCCAATATAAATAGTTATTGCGCTCCCTATGATTTGGTGAAAACTATGAGAGCTTCTGTATTAGTTCTGGGGCCTTTACTGGCCAGATTTGGTGCCGCAGAAGTTTCCTTTCCTGGTGGTTGTGCTATTGGTAGTCGGCCCGTAGATCAGCATCTACTCGGACTAGAAAAGATGGGTGCAGAGGTAGATATTTCAGATGGTTATATTCGCGCCAAAACGAACGGGCGCCTGAAAGGCGCGCATATCATAATGGATATTGTTACCGTCGGCGGAACTGAGAATTTGTTAATGGCCGCCGCTTTGGCAGATGGTGAGACCATAATTGAAAATGCTGCACGCGAGCCAGAGGTGACCGATCTTGCACATTGTTTGGTAGCTATGGGTGCTGAGATTGAGGGTATTGGATCGGATACTTTGGTGATCCAAGGAAAAGAGAATTTGCACGGCTGCGAATATTGCATCATGCCGGACCGTATTGAAACAGGTACTTATTTAGTTGCCGCGGCGGCGACAAGAGGACGCATTAAACTTCGCAATACTGATGCGCGACTATTAGAGTCTGTTATCCAAAAGCTGGAACATTGTGGTGCCACCATCACGGTTGGCGAAGGTACTATTGAGTTGGATATGAAAGGCAAAAAGCCTCTGGCTGTGAATATTAAAACCGCGCCTTATCCGGCCTTTCCGACAGATATGCAGGCCCAGTTCACGGCTCTGAACTCTGTGGCAGAGGGTACTAGTATGGTTACCGAAACGGTATTTGAAAATCGACTTATCCAAATTCATGAGTTAAATCGCATGGGCGCTAAAATTTCCATAGAGGGAAATACAGCAATGGTTACCGGCGTGGAGAGCTTGAACGGCGCCCCGGTAATGGCATCTGATTTGAGAGCTTCTGCCAGCTTGGTTATTGCGGGATTAGTGGCTAAGGGTGAGACAGTAATTGATAGGATTTATCATATCGATCGCGGTTACGAGTGTATTGAAGAAAAATTGCAGCAACTTGGCGGATCCATTCGCCGGATTCCTTCATAGAGTAGAGGATTATTATGATTACTATCGCGCTGACAAAAGGGCGAATACTTTCTGAGACACTGCCTCTATTGGAGGCAGCGGGCATTGTGCCGGAATGCGATATTGCCACAAGCCGAAAACTTATCTTTCAAACCAATCAACAAGATGTGCGTTTGGTTGTGCTTCGAGGTTCGGATGTGCCCACCTACGTTAAAAGAGGTTCCGCTGACTTAGGGATATCTGGCAAGGATGTTCTGATGGAAGTGGGTGGTGGCAACCTATATGAGCTGCTGGATCTGAGTATAGCCAAATGTAGATTGATGACTGCCGCAGTAAAGGGTGCAAAACCCAGTGTTGGGCGTATACGCGTGGCCACCAAATTCACCGAAATTGCCCGTAAACATTACGCCGATCAGGGACGGCAAGTCGAAATAGTCAAGCTGTACGGAGCAATGGAAGTTGCTCCTTTGCTGGATTTGGCCGACGAAATCGTCGACATAGTTGATACCGGGAATACGCTTAAGGCCAACGGTTTAGAGCCGGTTGATCTGATTGCAGAAATTTCTTCTCGCCTAGTGGTGAACAAGGCCGCATTCAAAACTAAACATGCCCAGTTGATGCCGATTGTTGAGCGCATCGAGGCCTATCTGGACGCTTCCGCGTGAGCTTAAATATTACGCGACTGGATAGCGCACAGCCAAATTTTGCCGATGAATTAAGCAAGCGAACGCAATGGCAAGATGGTGACTTGGCCGCAGTAGAAGAGCGTGTTGCCAATATTCTCGAATTGATTCGAACTGAGGGCGATCAGCAGCTGCTAAAGCTTACCCAAGAATTGGATAGATGGTCCCCGGCGCAAGCAGCCGAATTAGGGGTCAGTGACGCCGAGATTGAAGCAGCTATTGCCGCCTGTAATAAAGAAGAACTGGCCGCGTTAGAGTTGGCGGCGCAAAGAATTCGCGAGTTTCACCAGAAACAAACTCAAGAGTCTTGGAGTTACAAAGATGAGCAAGGCAACCTTCTAGGTCAACAGATTACTCCGATAGAGCGCGTTGGTATTTATGTGCCGGGGGGTAAGGCCTCATATCCTTCATCTGTTCTTATGAACGCCATACCAGCCAAGGTTGCCGGTGTAGCTCAGGTGATTATGGTCACTCCAACTCCCGATGCCAATTTCAATCCTTTAGTATTTGCGGCAGCCAAAATTGCTGGGGTGGATCAGATTTTTCGAGTTGGTGGTGCACAAGCCGTCGCGGCTCTAGCTTACGGCACTGAAACTGTGCCGGCTGTAGATAAAATTGTTGGACCAGGGAATAGCTATGTCGCAGCCGCCAAGCGCCAGATTTTTGGGCGCGTAGGTATCGACATGGTTGCCGGGCCTTCTGAGATTTTGGTTATCGGAGACGGATCTGTCGATCCAGAATGGGTGGCTATGGATTTGTTATCTCAGGCTGAGCATGACGAAGTTGCTCAAGCCATTTTGATAACACCAGATGCAGATTATTTGGAGCAGGTCGCTGCCAAGATTGAGAGTCTGATTAGTTCGTTAGAGCGCGAAACCGTTGCTCGCGCGAGCATGGAAAATAAAGGGATTTTGATCCAGAGTGCCAATATTGCAGAGGCAGTCTCGCTATCCAATAAGCTGGCCCCCGAGCACTTGGAGTTAGCTATTGAGGACCCAGAAAGTTGGTTGCCTAAAGTAAAAAATGCCGGTGCAATATTTCTAGGTGCTTATTCACCTGAGGCCATAGGAGATTATTGTGCGGGGCCAAATCATGTTCTGCCAACTTCGGCGACGGCAAGGTTTTCCTCACCCTTGGGTGTGTACGATTTCCAGAAAAGGTCTTCTATTATCGGTTGCTCGAAAGAGGGCGCTGCTGGCCTAGCTAAAACTGCCTCGGTATTAGCGCGAAGTGAATCTTTAACAGCCCACGCCAGATCTGCAGAATATCGTCTTAAGTAGCCTTATTCGCATTTTGGAACTTGAAGGCTAGTGTCTGATCTTGGAGTAAGTTTCTTGGCGGGCTAATTACTTGGTCTTATCGCCGCACGAACCTGAATAGTTAATTTGCGATCGTTTCGATAGACGCCAAAGGTAAGCAGCTCGCCGGGTTTGGTACTTGAGATCAATTCTAATACTTGGCGGCCGTTTATTAGCGTCTCATTGTTAATGTTAACTATTATGTCGCCTTCTTCCATTCCTGCGGATCTAGCCGGGCCTCCAACTTCAAGTCCGGTAACCATCATGGCTCGAGAAGTTTCCAGTTCTGGGATTTGCGCAAGTTGAGTCGTTATTTCTCCGGCAGAAATGCCCACCCATCCTCTCAACACCGCTCCATTTTCGACAATTTGCCTTACTACATCGACAGCCATTCTTGCGGGAATAGCAAAGCTAATTCCCTCTGCTCCAGTCACGCTGATTACCGCAGTATTTATACCAATCAGGTTTCCATAAACGTCTATCAAGGCCCCGCCTGAGTTGCCTTCATTGATTGCCGCATCGGTTTGCAGGAAGTTCACAAAGGCACTCAGATCCAGCAGTTCTCGCCCTGTAGCACTAACAATACCTTGGGTTACGGTTTGACCACGACCGAAGGGGTTACCTATTGCAAGAACAATATCTCCAACGGCGACACTCTCTGAATCGCCGATGCTAATAGCTGTTGTATCTTCAAGGTCTGTAATCAGTACGGCCAAATCTGTTTCTGCATCAATCCCAACCACCCTAGCAGCTGCTTGTCTGCCGTCAGCGGTCACCACGCCAATCTGGTCAGAACCCTCAATTAGGTGGCGGTTAGTAAGGATATGTCCTTCTCCACCAATTATTACTCCAGCGCCGGAGTTAATATCGTATTGAGCTTGATTTGATTCGGTATTGAAGAATTGGCGAAAAAAGGGATCGTCAAATAGCTGATTCTGAGCTTGTGGCACAGGCACTCGGGCGTAGATACTGACAACCGAAGGTGCCGCGCGCGCTACCGCATCAGAGTAGGAAACAGGCCCTAGTCGATTGTCGCCAATATTAGAGGGAGCGGAGTCTTGAGTTTCAAGTTCAGAAGACCGCAACCCAACCAAGTCTGGCGCCACCAATGCTAAAATGGCAGCGACAAGCAGCCCGCATATAACGGGCCAAAAGTAGCTTAAAATATGTCTCTTTGCTGGCATTTACCTTATTGCTCCTAATCAGTATTTATATATATTTTCGCCGATTTTTGACGACCACTTTTGTGGTTCTTAGTGTCAAATAGTGTTCGCGCCTTGTACAGGTTAAAATCCGCAACCCAAAAGTGTTACCTATTGGTCCAAACAACGCAAACTAAGGCGCTCAAATAAGCTGTCCAAATGATTGAATTTTCTGCCGATGAAAAAGAATACCTAGTTCCGGGTGCTGCCGGGCTTATTCAGTGTAAAGCCAGAGCTGGTACTGCTGAGAAGTATGCTGAGGATGCTCCCATCGCAGTTATATGTCATCCGCACCCTCTCTATAGCGGCACTATGGACAACAAAGTGGTCACCACTCTTGCGCGCGTGTTCCGTGATCGCGGCCTCAATCACTTGCGGTTCAATTTCCGCGGTGTAGGCAAAAGCGAGGGTAAGCACGACGATATGCGCGGTGAGTCTGATGACCTTGATCTATTGCTGAACCTAATAGCGCAGGATCGTCCTGGCCAGAAATTTATTTTGGCTGGTTTTTCCTTTGGTTCAGGTGTGTCTTCTACAGTAGCTGCGAGACGCCAAGATATTGTGCATTTAGTTCTCGTCGCTCCGCCTATTGGCAAATATGAGTCGGCATATCACAGTCAGTATTCTTGCCCGCTTTCTGTTTATCAGGGAGGCGCAGATGATGTTGTAGATCCGAAGCTGGTTATAGGCTGGTCAGATCGTATTGAATCTGCCTCCAAATTATATTGGTTTGAAGATGTGGGGCATTTTTTCCACGGCAAGCTTCCGGAGCTTTCAGCGCAGGTGAATATTGCACTAGATTCGACGATAGGTACCAGACAAGAGATGAATAGGTGAGCCCTGTAATGTCTAATCGCACTCCGTTGCAGCATTATTTGGACGATCTTGATCGTGAATATTTTGTTGAGGATGTGGCCCAAAAGATGGCTGTTGAGCATTTTCAGCGGCTCTACCAAGAACTTGCAAAACCGAAAAAACAGGATTCCATATGGGCTCGATTTTTTGGTGCCAATACCTCTGCGGTTCCTGTTCGCGGTCTGTACCTTTGGGGAGGTGTGGGGCGGGGCAAGACCTATTTGATGGACATCTTTTTTGATTCGCTTCCCTTCAAAGAAAAACAACGTCTGCACTTTCATAGATTTATGCGGCTGGTCCACACAGAGCTGAAGTCTCTTCAGGGAGAAAAAGATCCACTACAGAAAGTCGCGGATCGCTTTGCCAGTAAATATCGAGTGCTTTGCTTTGACGAATTTTTTGTATCTGATATCGGCGACGCTATGATTTTGGCAACTCTGCTTGAGGCATTCTTTGCTCGAGGCGTTACCTTGGTTGCGACATCAAACGTGGTGCCCAATAATCTCTATAAAGACGGCTTACAGCGCTCCCGGTTTTTGCCTGCGATTGATCTACTAAACAAACATACCAAAGTGCTTAAAGTGGATGGAGGTAATGACTATCGACTTAGGACCTTGGAGCAGCTAGAGCTGTACCACTTTCCCGCAGACGTAGCCGCAGAAAATATTATTAACACCAACTTCCATCGGCTGGTCGCTGATGAGGAAGAGCTGAAGGTCGATTCAAACATTGAAATTGAAAATCGACCTATAGCATTTCGTAAAAAGGCGGAAGACGTTATTTGGTTTGATTTTGAGCAAGTGTGTGGCGGTCCTAGGTCGCCTGCGGACTACATAGAGATCTCTCGTGAGTTTCAATCAGTGTTGATTCATGGTGTGCCCTGTTTTGATAGCTTCGAGAAGGATGATTTGGCTCGGCGATTTATAAGTTTGGTAGATGAGTTTTACGATAGATCAGTAAAGCTTATCCTCTCGGCGGAGGTGGCACTAGATCAGCTTTATTCTGGCGGGCGCCTTAGTTTTGAGTTTGAACGTACCAAGTCTCGGCTTCTAGAAATGCAGTCTGCCGATTATTTGGCGCGTGCACATAAGTGCTGATGGTATCCATGGGTTTTGGCGTGCTGGCTAACCGCTAGTATTACTTGCATCATCCCCTATAAGTCACTAAAATCCTCGCTCCATTTTTGGCTGCTAATTTGGCGGCCGCTAAACGACAACTCGGTAAGCTAAGGCTAATAACATGAAGACTATCAGTGCCAATGAAGCTACCGTACAGCGCGACTGGTATATCGTCGACGCGAGTGACAAGATTTTAGGTCGCCTCGCATCGGAGATTGCCCACCGCCTGCGCGGCAAGCACAAACCTGAATACACTCCCCACGTTGATACGGGCGATTACATCGTCGTAGTAAACGCGGGTCAAGTTCGCGTCACGGGCAAAAAAGCCACAGACAAGATATATTATCGCCACACCGGTTATCCCGGTGGTATCAAAGATGTCAGCTTTGGCAAGCTGGTAGCTGAACATCCAGATCGTCCCCTCAGAATGGCAGTGAAAGGCATGTTACCGCGCGGCCCTCTTGGTCGGCAGATGCTAACTAAGCTCAAGATATATGGTGGAGCTGAGCATCCGCACGCTGCGCAACAACCTAAACCCCTGGACATTTGAGAGATACGACGATGAGTGAGACCTATTACGGAACAGGGCGTCGCAAAACCTCGACAGCCCGAGTGTTTATTACAAAAGGAACTGGCCAAGTTCAGATTAACGGCCGTACCCTAGAAGATTATTTTGGACGTGAAGTTGCACGAATGATTGTGCGACAGCCATTTTTTGCTGTTGAAGCGGATGGTAAGTTTGACGTCAAGGCCACGGTTAAAGGTGGTGGTAGCTTTGGTCAAGCCGGTGCATTACGCCACGGTATTACCCGAGCCCTGATGGAATATGACGAAGAAATGCGTCCAGCACTGCGTCAGGCCGGTTATGTGACACGCGATTCACGAGAAGTAGAACGTAAAAAGGTCGGCTTGCACAAAGCAAGAAAACGTCCTCAGTTCTCGAAACGATAAGAGAACACAAAAGGCCCGCATTAGCGGGCCTTTTTTTATTGCCTAAAAAGCTGCTTTCTCTCCTATTGCTCCTTGCGGGAAACGGCCAATTTCATTAGACTTACGCGGCTTTTTTTGTGCCGGCTTTTTATGCGTCATGGCACAGAGAGAAGACTTCAGACCAAAGCAAAATTGCTTATCAAATAGAGATATTTTTGGAGATTTCCATGAGTAATGACGGTGTAAACAAAAGCCGCCGCATGATCCTTACCGGTCTCACCAGTACCGTTAGCGCAGTAGGGCTTGGCTATGCCGCCGTACCCTTCGTGAAATCCTGGGTGCCAAGCGCAAGAGCAAAGGCTGCTGGCGCACCAGTTACCGCAAATATCGGAAAGATCGAACCAGGCCAAATGATTACGGTTGAGTGGCGCGGAAAACCTGTTTATATATTACGTCGTACAGAAGAGGCGCTAGAGAATCTAGTCGCCGGCCGCAGATTCTTAAGCGATCCAGATTCTGAAGAAGATCAACAACCTGCTTATGTAAGTGGTGATGCCAGAGCAATCGATGGGCATCGGGAATATTTGATTTTGGTAGGTCTTTGCACACACCTAGGTTGCGCACCAACCTTCCGTCCAGAAGTGGGTGCTCAGGATCTAGGTGGCGATTCTTGGTTTGGTGGATTTTTCTGTCCTTGCCATGGCTCAAAGTTTGATCTGTCCGGCAGGGTATACGTTGGTGTTCCCGCACCCGTGAATTTGGAAGTCCCACCATATCGTTTTGAATCGGAATCTATCATTGTAATTGGCGAAGACCAGGAGACTATCTAATGGGTTGGTTTACATCTCTTTGTACTTGGGTAGATCGCCGCGTTCCTGGACTGCAGGGCCAATGGAAATATCATATGTCGGAGTACTACGCTCCGAAGAACTTTAATTTCTGGTACTTTTTTGGCGTTCTGTCATTAGTGATATTGGTTATTCAATTAGGTACAGGTGTCTGGTTGTTAATGAGCTTTGAAGGCTCATCGGAACGAGCCTTTGCTTCTGTTGAATACATTATGCGTGATGTGGAAATGGGCTGGATTATTCGATATATGCACTCCACTGGAGCATCAGCCTTTTTCTTAGTGGTCTATATGCATATGTTCCGTGGATTACTTTACGGATCATACAGAGCTCCTCGTGAGTTGGTATGGATCTTCGGCATGACTATTTATGTGGCTCTTATGGCGGAAGCCTTTTTGGGTTATGTATTACCTTGGGGGCAAATGTCCTTCTGGGGTGCGCAGGTAATTATCTCTCTGTTTGGTGCTATTCCCGTAGTTGGTGAGGCTATTGTTGAGTGGATTCGCGGGGACTATTTAATTTCTGGTATCACTCTTAACCGCTTTATGTCTCTGCACGTTGTTGCCGTGCCCATAGTGCTATTGGCGTTAGTAGTTCTACATATATTGGCTCTGCATGAAGTGGGATCGAATAATCCAGATGGCGTTGAAATTAAGGCAACCAAGGACGAGAAGGGCAAGCCTTTAGATGGCATTCCGTTCTACCCTTATTATTTGCCGGTGCACGATATGACGGCAATTGTGGTTTTCCTATTTGCATTCTGCGGGGTTGTATTTTTCTTTCCAGAAATGGGCGGATATTTCTTAGAACACGCCAACTTCGAAGAGGCTAATCCTCTTAAGACTCCAGAGCATATCGCACCAGTTTGGTATTTCACTCCTTTCTATTCGATGCTTAGGGCAGTTACCTTTCCCATCGGTGGCATAACCGCAAAATTGGGCGGTTTTATGGCAATGGGTGGAGCAATCGCTGTTCTATTTGTATTGCCCTGGCTGGATCGCAGTAAGGCAATTTCTGTCCGATATCGCGGTAACCTCACCAAGGCGATGATGATTTTGTTTGCGGCCTGTTTCATTATTCTTGGCATTCTAGGTGTTAAGGCGGTAACTGAAGCAAGAACGCTTTTGGCTCAGGTGGCTGTAGTTTTCTATTTTGGATTTTTTCTAACCATGCCGGTATGGACAAACAAAGATGCCTGCTCCAAACGAATGCAATACATTCTGTGTGGCATATATGCCTTAGCCTTTTTTCTACTTACTGTTTTGAACGTCACTAGTGGTGATTTTTACGGCCAAGTGGTTGATGGGGTTAGAGTGACGCACCCTTCATATTTAGTAGGTGCAATTTCTCTCGCTCTTGCCGCTTTTTTTGCGCTCTTGCCTCGTTTGACAGAACGCAATGTGACTAAAGAACCTCCTGCTCGAATTACGATGGATGGCGGTCAGGGTTATAAAGCATTCTTCCTCGGTTTGATCGTAGTAGGCTTTCTTGTCTTTATTCCGGTAAAAGCCGTTGGTGCAGAAACAGGATTCCACTGCGGAACAATAGATTGTGAGCATATTCAAATCGATCCCACCGATAAGGTGTCACTGCAAAACGGCGCCAAGTGGTATATGAATTATTGCTACGGGTGTCATTCCACTCAATACGCACGTTATGGGCGAGTGGCAGAAGACTTGGAAATTCCTGAAGAAATTATGTTGAGCACTCTGGTATTGGGCGACCAAAAAATTGGCGATCTAATCGAAGGTTCAATGCGTGAAGAGGATGCAAAGGCATGGTTTGGCAGCGCGCCTCCAGATCTAACCCTGGTGACTCGTGTGCGCTCTCCTGAATGGGTATATACCTACCTCAAGAATTTCTACCAAGATGACAGCCGCCCTATGGGTGTAAACAATAAGGTATTTCCTGATGTTGGAATGCCGCACGCACTATTGGAAGTGCAGGGCCTTCAGAGCTGTGCTCCCGGCCCGGTTGAAGCTCACAACGGTGGCGTTAAGCAAGATCCTCTAACAGGCGAACACTTGCTTGAAGACCCTTGTGGTACCTATGAGCTTGCCTATGAAGGCATGCTGACGCCGGAAGAGTTTGATCAGGTCGCCCATGACTTAACTAACTACCTTGCTTATATGGCTGAGCCGATGGCTCAGCAGCGGCGTGAGTTAGGAACAAATGTTTTGCTGTTCTTGGCCCTGCTGTTTGTATTGGTATGGTTGCTAAATCGCGAATATTGGAAAGAAATTCACTAAGGTCTGTTAACCGGCCCTACTAGGCCTTCGGAGCAAGTATGACAAGCATTACCAGGCGATCCACCATGACTCTTTTGTCGGATCCACTCAGCCATTACTCGCACCGCGTGCGTATCGTGCTGGCGGAAAAAGGTATCAGCGTCGATATTGAAGAATACTCAGAAGCAACTGTTCCTGCGGAGTTGGCAGATCTGAACCCCTACAGCACTTTGCCTACCTTGGTAGACAGAGATTTAGTTCTCTATGAATCAAGGGTGATGATGGAATACCTCGATGAGCGCTTCCCCCACCCACCTTTGTTGCCAGTTTACCCGGTGGCGCGCGCTCTTAGTCGATTGTGGATATATCGCATTGAGCGGGATTGGAACAGTTACGTCGATGTTCTCTCAAAGAAACCTGGCGAAGAAGCCTCAGCAAAATATTTGCGACAAGGTCTGTTGGGCATTGCACCAATATTTGCCGAAAAAGAATTTTTTATGAGCGATGAATTTACCTTGGTTGATTGTTGTCTTGCCCCAATTATGTGGCGGCTTGGATACCTAGGTGTAAATTTTCCAAATACTAAGCAGTCGAAGCCGCTTATCGAATACATGAAGCGAATATTTGGTCGACCAGCCTTCGAAACTAGTCTTTCTGCTGCTGAAGCGCAGATGCATCAAACTTACTAGTTTTTTGTCTGCAAAATAGATCATCCATGTCCAATAGCATGACATCCACTCGGCCATATTTGCTTCGGGCAATATATGAGTGGATTTTGGACAATCAACTAACACCTCACGTTGCAGTAAACGCTCATGGCGAAGGTGTACAGGTTCCACAAGAACATGTGCAGGATGGACAGATAACCCTAAACTTGGCTCCTGACGCGATTAATGGAATGAGCATGGACAATGACGCGCTTTCATTTAACGCGAGATTTCGAGGCGTGCCGATGGATATATATGTTCCCATGGGAGCCGTCATGGGGGTTTACGCGAGGGAGAATGGACAGGGTATGATGTTTACGGAAGAAGATTATCAACCACCGACGCCTTCTCCCATGAGTCCCACTCCGGTTGGCGGAACGGGAATAAAGTCGTCCAAGCCGACTAAAAAACCGTCTCTTAGAGTTGTGAAATAACTCCAGAAATTCGAATAAATAGAAGTTTTTTAGGAAGCGTAAGTGCCTCTATTCAACGTATTCAAAGACCTTAACAACGCGTCGAATTCCACCAGTCAAACTTGCCTCATGTGCCGCTACTTCGGCTTGTTCCGCATTGGTAAGTCCCATTAGAAATGCAATGCTGTCCTGCACAACTATATCCAAGTCTAGGCCATCCAATAAAGGTTCTCGCAAAAATCGAAGTGCAATTTTTTGACGCAAATAAGTGTCATTTGCTCTGGATAAAAGCGAAGTATTGGCTCTGACGGTAAGCTCGTTGTAAAGCTGACGAACCGTGGTTACTTCGTTGACTACTTCAGAAGCCTGAGCTTTGAGCTCTTCAGATGGAACCTCTCCCGTTATCAATACCACGGCATTAAAGCTGTGGACCTCTATATGGGCGGAATCCAAATCTGGATGGGCTTTGTTTAGATTGTGACTAAGTATGGTTTCTAGGTTTGAGTCGTCTAACTGGGACCCTAAAGAGCGATCGTAGGGGTCAACTTCAATTGGCTCATCTCTGGTAATGTCCAAAATGGTGGTGCAACCGAGAGTAAGGGTTGTAAGAATGCAAAGGGTTAAATAGGGTAATATTTTCGAACGGATAGAACTCACAGGTCACTCCCAAAGAGTTGAAAATCAATTAACCCGGCAATGGCCAAGGCGATAGAAAGTTGGCAATCCAACAAATGTGCTTTATGGGTTACATCGATAGAAATATCAAGGTCATTGTCTTGCAGTTGTTGCTTTAATCCTGATGAAGAAGCGGGACCTATTAATACAATAGTAAGTCCACGGTCGATGGCAATATCTAACAATGCTTGCAAGCGATGATCTTCTCTTAGGGAAGAAAATACAATTAAACAATCGTCAGGTTTTGCTAGAGCTTTTAGCTGACTGGCTGAGAAGCTTTCTTTGTCCGCGGAGTGGTCACCCTCTGATAGGGCGATACAGGGTAGGTTAGGCCTTTCAATGCGGTATTGGTCTATTAATTGTCGTTCAAACAATGAGGCAATATGACTAGAGTCTCCGGCTCCTAGAGTAAATATCTTGCCATCATTTGTCAGGCAGGAAGAGGCCAGTTGTGCTGAAAATTCGATTTCAGGTGCGAGGCGCTCTATAAGCGTATCGCGCATCTCCATAAGGTCTCGCAGGAAGATCAGTAAGGCTTCATCCATGAAGGAACCTCATTAGCTAAACCCAGTAGTTTGAAATGCATTTTTTTCCCAGTCTGTGTGTTCAATGTCTATAACCGAATTTATGGCAACTAGGTCAAAACGGCAATAGTGGTTTTGGTAAGATTTGTGTTGTTGTAGCCATGTTTGTGCAGCGCGTATCAATCGCTTTTGTTTTTTCTCAGAAACGGACTCCGCCGCTTCACCTCGCGTTGCTCCGGAACGAAATCTGACCTCAACAAAAACAAGATCTTCGCCGTCTTCAGCAATAATATCAATCTCACCAAGTTTATAACGCAAATTTCTCCCAATAATTTTTAGACCCTTATCGCAAAGGAATTTTTGCGCAAAGTCTTCGGCATGTTTTCCTATCTGCTGTGCGGAAACAGGAGAGGTTCTAATTTTCCGTCGGGGCCAATTGATTTCCATCCAGTTTTACCCACTCCATGGTTCGTTCCAGATTGCCAGTTGATCCAACGTAAATATTGCCCGTCTTCCCTTGATAGACAAACGAAGGGTCATTTAGTTGTTGAAAACGCCGACTTAAATAGAAGGCGTCCACACCCATGGCCTCCAGTTTTTGTAGTTCCAGTGGCCTGGATGATTCCGCCCGCTCCAAAGATTGACGGTTTTCGATTAACCAAGGTGGAGACAAGAACTCTACTGGTTGAAGGTCGCGGTTGTCTTCAGGGTCATCACTGCTCTCGTAGATGCGTGAAATAGCTAATACCGGCACATCCTGAGCGAAAAGGAAAGCCAGAGTGGGCGCGACTTGTCGGGCTAGTACTGGGTTACTCGCCAGGAATATGGTGTCTATATCCTGCCGTCTTCTCGGTGTAAATTCGAGACTTTTTCCGAGAAGGGTTTGCAACTGTGATTTACGAGTTTCACTTTGATTTACATGGAATGATTGTTCCAGTCGTTCTGTCAGAGTCGTAGCTTCGGAGAGTCGAACCAAATCTTGGATTGTACGGTCGTCAGAAATCCAATGTTCGGCAAATGCGCCAGCGGCCCTCTCTCCGATCCCGGTATCTTCTATCAAAAGCATCGCGCTTCTGTATTCACGCTCAGATGCACTCTGCGCTGATTGAGTTGCTTCGCTTTCTACTGCCAGAGAATATCCGAGGTGCACAGAAGATCGATCATCAGAGTCGGACATTCGATTCAGAGATAAAACAGCTTGTTCCTTCGAAACTGAATTTATAAATGAGCTCACATTTCCCGCATCAAGGGGGCCGATCGCAACATCAAATTCTCCGTCGGAAATCAAATCGGCAATTAGTTCCACTGGAAGCTGGCTGGAATCAAAAATCTCTACTTCAGGTGTCGCGTAGTTTTCGGCGCCAGTCTGATAAAGCGCTGAAAGAAAACCATCTAGTACGGCTTCTCCTGCGGTTTGCAGCCGACCTGATAGAGGTAAAACCAACGCAATGGAGAGTGGTGCTTCCACTTCTGACTGAATTAGAGCAATTACTTCTGCCGGGGGGTTGATCCGCGCGGGATGATCTATATGTTCAAAGAGCCAATATTGCAGGGCGATACTTTGATCCTCAATTAGGCCCCTATTGCTGTGAATTATTTCTGCCAATTCGCCCCAAGCCTTATATTCCTCATCTACAAATGTGTTGGTGCTAGCCGCTACACCTGAGTCAAGCAAGCTTTGCCAGAGTTTGTTAGTGCAAGGAGTTGAGTAGTTATGGGTATTGGTTGCGGATTGAGTGCACTGGTAATAGTGGTCTTGTGCAATCGCATGATTACCAAGGGCTATCTGTACATTACCCATGCGATAATTCCATTCCGCTTCAAGGTTGGGCATTGGAGCTCCAGCCTGCAATACGGCAAGTGCTTCAGTGGCCCGGTCTTCATTTATATGAAACTGGAGCTCAGAAAGTTGGCCGGAAAGTTTGTCTTCTTCAGAGAGTAAGCTGAAATTAATTTGCTCTTTGAGTTGTACTGCAAGCAAGTAATCTTCATCTAGAATAGCCTGTCTAAATGCCTGTAGTCGGTAGTATTCTGCCAACGAGCCGTTGCTTCGGGCAGCTAAATCAAGGAAGTTTTCTGAAGACTGGAGGATGATTTCTGCTTCTTGGGTGGACGAAGATACTGCGCTTGGTTGGCTGCCACAGCTTGCAAGAAGGCCTATAGTTGCAGCTATATACAAACACTTGGTCAGATTTGTATTAATCGAACAAATATTTTGGAGATTGCAGTTTTGGATATGCTTGGCAAAAAACATGGAAGCCTTTATCTGGTGGGTACGCCAATTGGCAACCTTGGCGACATGGTACCCCGCGCTATTGAAGTACTTCAATCTGTAGATTGCATTGCTGCAGAAGATACTCGACGTGCAGGACAACTTTTGGGTCATTTCTCAATTCGGACACCAACCTTGGCCTATCACGATCATAATGAATCTCAGGCCTCCATCAATATACTTACGAAAATAAAGGCAGGGCAGTCTATCGCTCTCATTAGCGATGCCGGAATGCCTCTAATATCAGATCCTGGCTATTCGTTGGTTAAGCTGGCGCGCGAAGAAGGCATCGAGGTGATTGCTGTACCGGGGCCTTCGGCGGGTATTTTGGCTTTAAGTGCTTCGGGCCTGCCCACAGATCAGTTTTCTTTTGTCGGATTTCCGCCATCCAAAACTGTTGCGCGGAAAAAATGGTACGAGGCCTTAGCTAACCGGCAAGAGACGCTGATTCTCTATGAATCGCCACATCGTATATTGGAGTCCCTCAAAGATGCGCAAAAAACCTTAGGCAATGACAGAGAAGTTTCAATTGCTAGGGAGTTAACCAAGAAGTTTGAAACTTGGTATATAGGAAACCTTTCAGAAGTCATTGGCCGATTAGCATCTGAAGATCATGCGCAAAAAGGAGAATTTGTAGTGGTTTTGCGAGGTGCTCCAGAGATGGTTAGAGATGACGCAGAAATTAGTCGACTTATGCTGCTGGCGATTCCTGATCTTGGAGTTAAAAAGGCAGCAGTATTGGTGTCGGAAATGTTGGGAGTGAAAAAGAATCGCTGTTATCAGATTGGGTTGGATGGTCAGGCTGACTAACGTTGTTGGGCAGGTTAAGTAGTTACCCTGCAACCTCCTAGTGCTTGGTTTAGTAATTGCTGGTGATAAATAGCATTTTTTAACCATTTCCGCTGCCACGGGGGCGTTCTTTTTCTTTGCTTGCCCAAAGAAAAGAACCAAAAGAAAGGGCACCCCGATCGCTTGGCCCTTTTGTTCCAATAGGGCTGCTCTCGCTCCGAGCTATTTATTGGAGTCGTGCTCACTCGCATCCTGCTCGGGTCGCACTTTCGCGCACGTCCTTGTGCGCTCAACTCCAATAAATACCTCTCCACTCAGCAAGCTCAAACGGGGCCTGAAAAAACGTACTTCGATAAAATGTCTTTTTTGGTTTTGGGTTTAGAGCGCAGAGACTAGATCGCGACTTGGAGGCGCCGAGAAGCGCAGTCTTTATTCGTTAAGAGCGAGGAGTGTTTGAGGGGTCCGTAGGACAACGATTTGCCGAGCTTAGGATAAAGACGAGCATCGGCAGAAAAATGCTCCTGCATTTTCTGCATTTCCGCCGTCCATGGCGGTCACAGGGAACCCGCAACGCGGGCGCCGTAATCGGAGTAAATGCTTTTGGGTACTTTTGGCGATAAATTTGTAGGAAAAAATTTAGGCGATCTTTAGATCGGTCGAAGACCCGACCCCATGGATGGGGAAGGTCAAACAAAAGTACCGCCCCCGTGGCAGCGGAAATGGTTAGGTTTTACCCAAATAAAATGGATTTACCATAAAACCAACTTTTAAAGTTGTGAACCTCCTACTCTCTATGTATCGTCCGTCGCTGAGTCAGCCGGGCAGTCGCTGTGAACTTGTTTCACAGAGGAAAGTCCGGGCTCCAAAGGGTAGAGTGCCTGGTAACTCCAGGGGGGCGTGAGCCCATGGATAGTGCAGCAGAAAGTGAACCGCCTAAGCTTTGTTCGCAAGGCCGGTAAGGGTGAAAAGGTGCGGTAAGAGCGCACCGCGCGACGGGTAACTGTTCGTGGCGATGGTAAACCCCACTCGGAGCAAGGCCAAATAGGGATCCTATGGTGCGACCCGCACTGGATTCGGGTAGGCCGCTAAAGTTTTTCGGTGACGAAGGACGTAGATGAATGATTGTCGCGGAGAAATTCGTACAGAACCCGGCTTACGGCTGGCTCATATTTCTTTTTGTTATAAAAAATAATTTTATATACCTAAAAATTCTTGTATCTGCTGCGAACTTCATTAGATCGCGGCATCCTTTTGTTTTTTCTTAGTTCCTTCTTATTCGGTTCCCCCACATTGACCCACTTTTTATAAGTCTTTGGTAAAGAAAGGATTTTCCCTATTTTTCTGTGTTGACGTGGCTTTTTTAGTACCTATAGTGTCGGTCAGTGGAGAATTTTGGTTAATTGTGGGTATTAGTGGGGCTTAATGTAGAAAGCCTCTGACTTCAATAGGGGAAAGATCTTAATGTTTCGAGGGATTCATTCCGTCAATATGGACGCCAAGGGGCGACTGGCAATACCGGCTAGATTCCGGGATTTGCTAGGCGAAGCCTCTAGTGGCCAACTGGTGATCACTATTGATCCAGTTGCGAGGTGTCTGGCGGTTTACCCTTTACCCTATTGGGAAGAGATTCAGGCAAAAATCGAGAAGCTGCCTTCGCTAAACCCAAATGCAAAACGAATGCAGCGGCTATTTATAGGTCACGCCAGTGATTGTGAGCTTGATGCCAACGGCCGATTCCTAATTCCTCCACCATTGCGTGCATATGCCAGCTTGGAAAAGAAACTCATATTGTTAGGTCAGGGTCAGAAAGTGGAAATCTGGTCCGACGAAAACTGGCAAACGCAGCTCGATTCTATGCTCGATGCCTCTGACGGACTGGAAAGTCTGCCAGAGGAAATGCAGTCCCTCTCCTTTTAAGCGCGCTCATGAGCCTCCACCAAACAAGCAGCCCTCACCAAAGCGTTCTGCTCGACGAGGCCGTGCAAGCTTTAGTCCATGCGCCAAGCGGTATCTATATAGATGGAACTTTTGGCCGAGGCGGACATTCTTCAGAAATTCTTTCCCAGTTAGATTCTGAAGGTCGATTGTTGGCGTTGGACCGAGATCAGGACGCAGTAAATTTCGGTCTAGAGCATTTCAAAGACGAACCCAGAATTGATGTGCAGCTATCTAATTTTTCCAACTTGAAGACTCTGGTTTTGGAGAGGAGTTGGCAAGGAAAGCTGGCAGGAGTCTTATTGGATCTCGGCGTCTCGTCCCCACAACTTGATGAAGCTGAGCGTGGATTTAGTTTTCAACGCTCTGGACCATTGGACATGCGTATGTCCCAGCACGCGGGAGAGAGTGCTGCCGATTGGATTAATAGAGCTGAAGCAGACGAAATAGCAAATGTGCTTTGGGAGTATGGAGAGGAGCGATTTTCTCGTCGTATCGCTCGTGCCATTTTAAGAGAGCGTGACGAAGCTCCTATTGAGACAACCGCTCGGCTGGCAGAAATTGTGCGCTCGTCAATACCTGGCTTTGACCCGCGAAAAGATTCCGCCACTCGTTCGTTCCAAGCTATTCGAATTTATATCAACGATGAGTTAGGGGAATTAAAAGCTTTACTGGCAGATGCGGTTGATCTGCTTGCTCCTGGCGGTCGCTTGGTAGTTATTAGCTTCCACTCACTAGAAGACAGAATAGTTAAGCGTTTTATAAGGGATCAATCTACGCCGCCTCAGGTTCATAAAGATATTCCCGTACAAAATGAAGTGTTGGCGAAGATGAAGTTGCGCTCCCTCGGAGGGGCTATCAAGGCGGGTAAGTCCGAAACGGATGTTAATCCCAGAAGTCGAAGCGCAATTATGCGTATCGCAGAGCGTGCTGCATGAACCAAGCACTAATTAAATCAGGATTGTTCTCGGTTGCATGCCTATCCGCTTTGGCTTGTGTTTGGGTTGGTTATGAATGTCGTGTATTGGCGAATGAGTTAATGCAGTTGAAGCTTGCCGAGCAGGATTTGAAAATCCGTTGGGGGCAGTTGCTTTTGGAAGAAAGCGCTTTGGGTGCATTGCCTCGAATAGAGTCTGAGGCAATTCGATCAGCTGGAATGCGTGCACCGAACGCGTCTGACTTAGTAGTGGTTACTCAATGAGCGGGCCTAACATGTATCAAATCCCGGCTTGGCGTATGGCTCTGCTTGGGATTACTTTGTTGGCTTTAGTGTTGGCTTTGTGCGGACGTATCGCATTGCTTCAGGTTTGGCCCAACTACGAACGCGGATTTGTATTTTTACAGGCTCAGGGAGATGCTCGGACCAATCGTACGATAGAAATTCCGGCAGCCAGAGGCATGATCCTCGATCGAGAAGGACGGCCATTAGCAGTAAGTACGCCGGTAATTTCAATTTGGTCAGACCCCGCACAAATGGAGCTTTCCGATTCCGAGATCCTTGGTTTGGCGGCAGAACTGGAAATTCCGCAGGAAACTTTGGCGCTAAAGCTTAAAGGTCAGCCGGAGCAGCGATTTGTGTACCTTAAGCGTGGCATGGTACCTAGCTCGCGAGAGGGGCTTGAGCCCTATTTAGGTCGTGGCGTCTATCTGATGGAAGAATACCGTCGTTACTATCCCTCGGGGGAAGTTTCTTCTCAGGTTGTTGGCTTCACCAATATCGATGAGCGCGGACAAGAAGGCGTTGAGCTTAGTTTGGACTACCTGCTACGGGGAGCCTCCGGAAGTCAGCTAGTGGTGCGAGACCGGCAGGGTAGAGTGGTTGAGTCTGCCGTAGTGTTGAAGCCGGCTAGCCCAGGCGATAACGTAACTCTAACCCTCGATTCTCGTTTGCAATACATCGCCTATCGCGAGCTTAAATCCGCGGTCACTGCTCATGGAGCGATAGCGGGTTCACTGGTGACTATGGATGTGAATAGCGGCGAGATATTGGCGATGGTAAATCAGCCAGCTTTTAATCCTAATAATAGAGCTGATATTCAGCCCGCATCGGTCCGCAATAGAGTGCTCACAGATCTATTTGAACCGGGCTCTACTATCAAAGCCTTTACGATGCTGGCTGCATTGGAATCAGGTCGCTACCGCCCCGAGACGATAGTTGATACTTCACCCGGGCGTATGCAGATTGATGGCAAGCTGATCTACGATCCGGTTAATTATGGTGAGCTTTCTCTCGCTATGATTTTGGCAAAATCTAGTCAAATTGGCACAACCAAAATTGCCCTCGACCTTGACCCAGACCAATTACCAACTCTATTACAGCGAGTAGGCCTTGGAGAAGTTCCAGGGATTGGCTTTCCCGGTGAAGCGGCTGGATCAGTTCCGCAACGGTACGAATGGGAGCCTATTGAGCGGGCTACTCTTGCCTACGGCTACGGGTTAGCGGTCACGCCAATCCAGTTAGCCTCTGCCTATGCGGTGCTAGGAAATGGCGGGTTTCGCGTGACTCCTAGGCTCTATCGTGACGCCTCTGTGTTAGCACCCGAGCAGGTGGCTGATTCTGGCTTGACGGACGATGTCCTACAGATGCTTAGGGGTGTGGTTGAAATTGGTACCGGCAAGCTGGCCGCTACCTCATCTTACGATGTGGCAGGTAAAACTGGCACTATGCATTTTTATGGTGAAGCCGGTTACGAGGCGAATAAATACAGCGCTGTTTTTGCGGGTCTGGCCCCCGCTGAAGATCCTAGGATAGTAACCGTTGTGGTTATTCATGACCCCAAAACTGATGATTATGGTGGCGGGTCAGTTGCGGCGCCGGTATTTTCTGCAACAACTGAAGCAACTCTGCGCATTTTGGGAGTAACGCCCAGTGCAGCGTTATCAACAAATATTTCGGCTGCCTCAGTTCGGTCAGGAATTGACCAATGATGGGTGGAGCCTTGCCAGGTATACCCTCAATTGACCAGCTCTTTAGTGGCGTCAAAATACTGTCTCCAGTGCCCTCGGTTGAGAATTATTCAAGATTAGTTTCTGACAGCAGGAAAGTGTCTTCTGGAGATATCTTTGTTTGCCTGGCTGAGCAGCAACCTGAGCAAGAGGCATATATTGAAGAGGCCTTGGCAAAACAGGCGAGTATTGTCGTTTTGGATACTGCAGGTTCGTCTGGCGACATGGAAAAGACAGTCTTGGTTGAAGGGCTGAGTCGCAACCTAAGCCAAATTGCAGGAAATTATTACGGTCACCCTTCGAAGCAGATGTCTTTGCTCGGTGTTACGGGAACTAATGGCAAATCTACAGTTTGCTCTTGGGTGGAACAGCTATTTCAGCTCAATGAGGTGGCCGCAGCTTCAATTGGAACGCTTGGTGTTAGCTGTGGTAAAAAGCAGTTGCTAGAACCTGATGGCATGACAACGCGTGACGCTATACGAGCTCAAGAAACCGTTTCACGTTGCAAAGAAGCGGGTGCAGAAATGGTTGCCATGGAGGTTTCTTCCCACGGTATGGATCAGTATCGAGTTGAGGCGGTTTGTTTCGCAGTTGCCTTATTCACTAACTTTAGTCGCGATCATTTAGATTATCACCTCACGGAAACGGAATACTGGCAGGCAAAAAAACGACTTTTCGATTTACCTGGAATTCGTTGCGCAGTGCTGAATATCGACGATGAAAAAGGTCGAGAGTTAGCCCGCGAATTGAGCACAAAAATGCAGGTGATTAAGTTTTCTGCGCAGGGTGACCAGCAGGCTGATATCTTTTTGTCTGACTTAGATTACCGGGATGGATTTCACCTAACTCTTAATTTAGGACAGCAGGCGGCGCCTAACCTAGGAACGCAATCCGCACTTAAACTGAAAGGCGGGCAGGTTCAATTGCATCTACCGCAGATGACAGCTGAATTCGAGCTTAGCAATTTATTGGCAGCCCTTGCTGCCACCAGCGCTATGGGATTACCACTGCAATCTGCAATAGACAAAGTGGCTCAGCTCAAAGCCGCGCCAGGGCGCCTTCAGGTGACGACATCCATTGGTGGGTCGAAGGTATTTGTGGATTATGCCCATACACCTGATGCCGTGAGCCGAGTATTAGCGGCATTGCGAGCATCTAAGCCGAAGCAGTTGCTGGTTGTTCTGGGTTGTGGTGGAGATCGAGACGCAGGTAAAAGGCCGGAAATGGCACGAGCGGCGCTTGCTCATGCTGATAGACTGGTAATTACCTCAGACAACCCTAGGTCCGAAGATGCTTCTAAGATTGAGCAAGATATGTTGCTCGGTGTGGAAGATATGAGTCGAGTTGACTGTATTGCTGATAGGCGTGAAGCCATTCGGTTTGCTATCGAGGAATGCCCGGGGAATTCTTGCGTAGCCATTCTTGGCAAGGGTCACGAAAGCACCCAAATAATAGGTGACCAGCAACTGCCCTTTAGCGATATAGAAGTTGTAGAGGATGTGATTGCCGCACTCAGGCTAGAAACTAAGAAAAATGGAGGTGAGTCGTGATTGGCGATTTATCACTAGCCACTCTGGCGAATGAATACGGCGGCATAATCCTAAACGGTGACGCTGATTTTAGTGCGCTATCGATCGATAGTCGGGATTTGAAGCCCGAACAGGCATTTATTGCTATCAAAGGGCCAAATTTTGATGGCCATGAATTTGCTTCAGAAGCAGCCTCAATGGGAGTCCAGTCTCTTGTGCTAGAGCATCCAGTTAGCTCATTGGATACGCCTCAGTGGATTGTCGAAGATTGCGTGAAAGCCCTGGGCTATATCGGTAAATCCTGTCGAAAATCATTTCGGGCACCGGTGATCGGTATTACTGGCAGCAGTGGTAAAACCTCAGTAAAAGAAATGCTTGGATCCATTTTGCGACAGAGAGGCGAAGTTCTTACGACCAAGGGAAATTATAACAATCACTTGGGCGTGCCGCTTATGTTGGCAGAGCTGACCGAGAAACATGCTTTTGCTGTACTCGAAATGGGTGCGAGTGCAGAGGGGGAAATTGCCTACCTTTCTGATTTGGTACGCCCGGATGTTGCTCTGGTGAACAATGTTGGCAATGCCCACCTGGAGGGTTTTGGAGATCGCGACGCGATTATTCGAGGCAAGGGCGAAATTTACCGGTCCTTGAGGGACGCTGGCCGGGCAGCGGTGAATTTAGATTCCTATGGAGCGGATCGCTTTTTGGCGCAAATATCTGATCAGAATTCAGCCCAGATTTTGACATTTTCTGCCACCGGAAATACAGAAGCTGATGTCAGAGTCTCTGACATTCGCGTTCAGGATCAGGGTGCAGATTATCTTCTACATACGCCCTTGGGCGATATCGAAATTCATCAGTCCGTTTTGGGTCTTAACAACGTTAGCAACGGAGCTGCGGCCGCTACCTGTGCCTTGGCAGTAGGTATACGTCTGGACGATATTCGTGCGGGATTAAGCCGGGTTGCCCAGGTGTCGGGAAGACTATTTTGTCGCCGCGGAATTCATGGTGCCAGAGTTTTAGACGACGCTTACAACGCAAATCCAGACTCCATGGCTGGAGCGATCGATGTCTTGACTAATTTTGATGGAATCCGGGTATTTGTAATGGGGGCAATGGCTGAGTTGGGTGAAGGTGCGGCGGAATACCATCGACAGATGGGTGAAAAATCCCGCGTCGCCGGAATCGACCGCCTTATATGTGTAGGTGCCGCCACCAAGTCAGCCGCCGAAGCCTATGGCAGCAACGCAATGTGGGTGGATAACAACGAGGAAGCCGCGCAGCAATGCCTTGAACTTCTCGGTCCGAATACTACCGTATTGGTTAAGGGGTCACGCAGTGCGCGCCTAGATGAGGTAGTAACGATGATAACCGATCTGGAGGGGCAGCATGCTGTATTGGCTAACTGAGTACTTAAACGAGTATTACTCGTTTTTTAATGTATTTAACTATTTGAGTTTTCGAGCTATTTTGGGTGTGTTGACAGCAGTAACCATTTCTATGGTTTTCGGCGCGCCAATGATTCGCAAGCTCAACTATCTGCAGATCGGACAGTCAGTTCGCGACGATGGCCCGGCATCCCATCTAAGTAAGACAGGTACACCGACAATGGGCGGCACTCTGATTTTACTGTCAGTATTTGTTAGTACTTTGTTATGGGCTGATTTAGATAACCGCTATGTCTGGGTCGTGCTTTTTGTTACCGCTAGTTTTGGTGCAATTGGCTTTGTTGATGACTGTCGCAAAGTAATTTACCGCAATCCAAAAGGATTGTCGGCTCGCTGGAAATATTTCTGGCAGTCCGTAGCCGGATTGATAGCTGCATCCTATCTATATAGCCAGGTTGAATTGCCTGCGGAAACCCAATTATTTGTCCCATTTTTTAAAGACGTTGCCATTGATTTGGGCCTTGGTTACATCGTGCTTGCTTACTTCGTAATAGTCGGGTCCAGCAACGCAGTGAATTTAACCGACGGGCTGGACGGTCTGGCGATTTTGCCTTGCGTAATGATCGGTGGAGCTTTGGGGATTATTGCTTACCTTGCCGGGCACGCAGTTTTTGCAGATTATCTGCATATACCCTTTTTACCAGAGGCGGGAGAGCTCGTAATATTTTGTGCTGCTCTCAGTGGTGCAGGCATGGGTTTCCTATGGTTTAACACCTACCCGGCTCAGGTATTTATGGGCGATGTAGGTGCGCTATCTCTGGGCGCTGCCTTGGGAGTAATTGCAGTAATTGTTCGTCATGAAATAGTGTTTTTTGTGATGGCCGGTGTATTTGTGATGGAGACGGTTTCGGTAATAGTGCAGGTCGGTTCCTTCAAGCTAACAGGGAAGCGAGTTTTTCGAATGGCTCCACTGCACCACCACTTTGAGCTTAAAGGCTGGCCAGAACCAAGGGTGATTGTCCGTTTTTGGATTATCACAGTGATGTTGGTTTTGTTCGGTCTTGCGACCTTGAAATTGAGATAGGCCTTTACTAGTGAGCGGAATGATTGCGACATCTAATCGAAGAGCGGTGATAGGGGCCGGGGTAACTGGCCGCTCGCTTGCCCGCTTTTTGTCGACCCGCAATATTCCCTTTGATTGGTACGACACCCGCAAATCAATGGTTGAAATTAGCATGTCGGAATCCGAGCAATTGGATGCCCCATTGCAGTTTGGCCAAATTAAGCCCGATCAACTTTGTGGGTACGATGAGATTATTCTTAGTCCAGGTATCGCAAAGAGTGAAACCTATATCACTAAGGCACAAGAGGCGGGTAGCCGAGTAGTTGGTGATATCGAGCTCTTTGCTCGACATTCAGATATTCCTGTGGCGGCGATAACCGGATCCAACGGTAAAAGCAGTGTTACTACTTTACTTGCAGAGGTGGCTCAGGCCTGCGGACGCAACGCAATTGCTGCCGGAAATCTTGGTGAGCCGGTTCTTGATCAGTTGGATCGTGATTACGATCTATTTGTTCTTGAACTAAGTAGTTTTCAATTGGAAACAACATCTAGCCTTACACCAGTGGTAGCAGTGATTCTAAATATGAGCCCTGATCATATGGATCGCTACCCAAGCATGATTGCCTATCACGCGGCAAAGCAACGAATACACTCTGGTGCTGCGGCTGTAGTTAGTAATCGGGATGACCTTTTGACTCAGCCTATGCTGGCAGATACTCAGCGCCATTCTAGTTTTGGCTTTGATCAACCGGATTTGGGCCATTATGGATTGCGTGATCGAGACGGCACAGTTTATGTCGCTCATGGAATAGATAGTTTATTCCCCGTTGAAAATATAGAGCTAAAAGGTCGCCATAATTTGGCAAATGCTATGGCTGTTCTGGCCATGTCTGATTTCCTAGGTCTAGATAGGCAGATAGCTGTAGAAGTTGTTTGTTCTTTTAAAGGACTACCGCACCGTTGTGAACTGGTTGGCAACAAAAATGACCTGCGCTGGGTTAATGACTCTAAAGCAACAAATGTAGGCGCAGCCGTTGCCGCTATTGAGGGATTGTGTGATGAGGTTTCCGGGCAATTTATCTTAATCGCCGGCGGGCAAACTAAAGATCAAGAATTCGCTGACTTTGGCAAATTAGTCTCCGAAAAAATCGATCAATTGATTCTACTTGGTGAAGGTGCCGAGGAAATTGCTAAGTCGGTAATCGCTGAGGCTATAAAAGGCGAAACCAAAATTTCATTTGCTGAAAATATGCAGGACGCTGTAGCAGTAGCTGCAGAAAATGCCGGGCCACAAGACTGTGTGCTGCTATCGCCGGCCTGTGCCAGTTTTGATCAATTCACAGGTTATCAGGACCGCGGTGATCAATTCCGCGCCGCTGTGGGTGCATTGCAATGAGTGCGGCATTAGCATCTGTGGAAATGGCTTCGCGCAGGGTGAAGGCTTCGGACCAAGCCGACAAAAAGCTGGCTGTATTTCATTTCGATTCTCTTCTGTTCTGGTGTTGGATCGCGCTCTTACTTCTGGGCGTTGTTATGGTTGCCAGCGCGTCTGTTAGTTATGCGGCGGCCACCGAGGGTGATCCCGCTTTCTATATTAAAAAACACTTAGCTTTTTTGTTTATAGGGGGAATTGCTTCTGCGGTGTTGATTCGTTTACCTCTGGCTTTCTGGTATCAAGTTGCGCCTTTTGTATTGCTTATGGCTTATTTCTTACTTGTCATTGTTCTAATTCCTGGCGTGGGCATCGAGCGCAATCGAGCTAGGCGCTGGATTGGCGCGGGTGGCGCAACAATTCAGGTAGCTGAATTGGCAAAAGCGGCACTTATTATCTTTTTGTCTGCCTACCTTGTGCGGCAGGGAGACACTCTGCGGGCGAGTTGGTACGGAGTTTCAAAACCTGTCGGGCTATTGGCATTATTTATGGTTTTGCTGCTATTACAGCCCGATTTTGGTTCGGTAGTGGTAATGGCTGGGATAACAGTAGTGCTGGTTTTTCTAGCGGGTATGCACTTCCTGAAATTTATATCGGTTGCATTGCTTGGCTTGGGCGCGCTGAGCTATTTCGTTTTAAGTTCCGAATACCGAATGGACCGTATTACCGGATATCTGGATCCTTGGGCTGATCAATTTGATACCGGATACCAGTTAACACAGTCTTTAATTGCCTTCGGCAGAGGTGAGTGGTTTGGCGTTGGTCTGGGTAATTCATTGCAAAAACTACTATACCTTCCGGAAGCCCACACTGATTTTGTATTTGCTGTGCTTGCAGAGGAACTCGGGTTATTTGGATCACTAATAACTATTGTCCTGCTATCAGTAATGATAGGACGTATTTTTCAGTTGGGCGTGCGTGCCGTAAATGCAGGACTGGCCTTTGGCGGATTTATTGCCATTGGCACAGCCACCATGTTTGCTCTTCAAAGTTTGATTAATATCGGCGTTGCCTGTGGCCTTTTCCCTACCAAGGGTCTGACCCTGCCATTTATCAGTGCCGGTGGCAGTAGCTTATTGGTTTGCATGGCTATGACAGCTATCTGTTTACGCGTGTCTCAAGAGGTTCAAACAAAGGCGCAACGACCTGCTAAGAATGCGAACAAGAGTCCGAATAAGGCCGCACCAGGATTCAGCCTTAAAAAATCTCGTAAAGGCGTTGGTACAAATTCTCGAAGCCTTTTTCAAAAGAACTCTCGCAGCAGCTCTCGTAGCAAGTCTCGCAACCTTTTTCGAAACTGGGTTCGCCGCGAGGTGAGTCCATGATGCAGGGCGCTCGAGTAACAATAATGGCAGGTGGTACCGGCGGTCACGTTTTTCCGGCCCTGGCTGTAGCGGATCGGCTTAGTGAGTTGGGCTGTGTAGTCTCTTGGATAGGAACTAACAAGGGTATTGAAAACTCTGTGGTACCTAATGCCGGGTACAGCCTGAGTAAAATTCCAGTTAGTGGATTGCGCGGTAAAGGAATTAGATCTCTACTTTTGGCACCTTTTCAGCTAACTCATGCTCTCATTTCTTCTTTGCGGATACTTAGTCATTTAAAACCTCAGCTTGTATTGGGTTTTGGAGGGTTTGTGGCCGGTCCGGTTGGATTGGCAGCGCGATTACGGGGAGATTCGCTCGCAATACACGAGCAAAATGCTCGAGCTGGAACAACAAATAGGATACTGGCGCGCTGGGCTAACAAGGTAATGACTGGCTTTCCAAATGTGTTTGATAAAGGCATATATGTCGGAAATCCGGTGCGGTCTGATATTCGAGAGATTGAAAAGAAATTACCGGCAAACCGCCCAGGGGATTTGGAGGTTACGCTCAATATATTGGTTCTTGGAGGTAGCCAGGGTGCTCGATCTTTAAATCAGATTATCCCGGCTGCACTTGCCGACTTGGGAAAATCTAGGGCTATTAGGGTTCGCCATCAATGCGGACCTCGTTGGCTGGAAGATACTAAAGCTCAATATCAGTCTTCGGAATTGGACGTTGAAGTATTAGCTTTTATCGACAAAATGTCCGATGCCTACGCTTGGTCTGACCTGGTGGTGTGCAGGGCAGGTGCTATGACGGTAGCTGAGGTAGCTGCCATGGGTCGGCCGGCTCTATTTGTACCCTTTCCCTATGCGATTGATGATCATCAAACAGCGAACGCCGAGTGGTTAGTTGGAGTTGGTGGCGCAGAGCTAATACAAGAATCGGATATTGATGAGTTTAGTCTCGGAAATAAACTGGCTCATTTAGCCCAGCCAGAAAAATTGCAAGAGATGGCCCGCTTGTCGTCTAGCGCCGCAATACCGGATGCTACTGATCGCATAGTCCGTATCTGCGAGGAGCTTATTAATGTCCCTTGAGATGCCTAGTTTAGTTCCTGAAATGCGGCGTATAAGCCAAATCCACTTTGTGGGTATTGGCGGAACCGGTATGTGCGGTATTGCCGAGGTTCTATTTAATCAGGGCTACAAAGTATCCGGCTCGGATCTGCATGAATCGAGTAATCTGGATCGTCTTCGAAAACTCGGAGTCAAAGTTCAAATTGGTCATGCATCAGAGAACGTTGCGGGTGCGGACGTTGTTGTATTTTCTGGTGCAATTCCAAAATCGAATCCGGAAATTGACGCGGCTGTAACTTCTCGTATTCCTATAGTGCGTCGAGCAGAAATGCTTGCTGAGCTAATGAGGTTTCGACACGGGATTGCGGTTGCAGGCACTCACGGTAAAACAACAACTACCAGTCTGCTGGCAACCATCTTGGAAGAGGACGGTAAGGATCCTACCTTTGTTGTCGGGGGTTTGGTGAAACAGAGTGGAACCAACGCTCAGTTGGGCTTGAGCCGCTATTTAGTTGCCGAAGCGGATGAAAGCGATGCGTCATTTCTGCATCTACAGCCGATGACATCTATTGTCACCAATATTGATGCCGATCATATGGATACCTATGGTGGCGATTTTGGTGTGCTGCAGCAAACCTTTGTCGAATTTCTGCACAACCTGCCTTTTTACGGCTTGGCCGTACTTTGTATAGATGATGAGAAAGTAAGGGAACTATTACCCCAGATTAATCGCTCCATATTGACCTATGGGTTTTCAGAGGATGCCGACTTTCGCATTGATAAAATTGATCAAAATGCGGAAAAAACACGAATTAGAGTTTTGCGTCCAGAAGGCTTGTCACCAATAGAGGCCACCCTGAGTATTCCCGGCCGTCACAATGCGCTAAATGCAACAGCCGCAATCGCAGTGGCTACAGACGAAAAAGCTTCGGATAGAGCAATAGTTGCCGGATTAGAATCTTTTCAAGGCGTTGGGCGTCGGTTTGAGCGGTTAGGTGATTTTGTTGTTGGTGGCCAGACTGGTAAATCCGATGAGAATAGCCAAGATAATTCCGCGATGCTTGTAGATGACTATGGGCACCACCCTCGAGAAATAGCAGCAACAATCCAAGCGGTTCGCGAAGGCTATCCAGATCGCCGTTTGTTTATGATATTTCAGCCTCACCGTTATAGCCGCACTCGTGATCTATACGAAGACTTTGTTCAGGTTTTGTCTTTGGTGGATGTCTTGGTCGTAACTGAGGTATATGCCGCGGGAGAAGAGGCGATAGCTGCCGCGGATAGCCGACACCTATGCCGTTCAGTGCGCCTAAGAGGTTTAGTAGATCCGATTTTTGTTGAAGAAATTGAAGATATACCTGATTTGGTGAAAGACTTGGTTCAAGCGGGCGACATTTTATTGACTCAGGGCGCAGGCAACGTAAACCAAATCGCCAAAACCCTGGTTGAGCGAGGTTTGCAATGAATTTAGTGCAAAGACTCGAGCAATTAAATGCAGAGGACATGGGTTTTGTGGCGGTGCTTTTTGGCGGCCAATCGGCGGAGCGGGAAATTTCATTGCAGTCAGGCAGGGCGGTGGCAGATGCGCTACTTGAAATGGAAATAAAGCATCAACTGGTTGATGTTGGTCCAGATATAGTCACCCAGCTTCAAGAGTTGAAGCCAGATTCGGTGTTTATTGCTTTACATGGGCGAGGCGGGGAAGACGGTTCGATTCAGGGAGTTTTGGAGTTTCTAAAAATACCTTACACCGGATCTGGAGTTTTGGGTTCTGCGCTTACTCTTAATAAGGCACAAACCAAAAGAGTATGGCAATTCGAAGGATTGCCAACGGCTCCGTGGATTCAGTTATCAAAAAATACCAATTGGGCCGAAGCTATTGCTGAGCTTGGCGGCCACGCCATGATTAAACCGGTATCCGAAGGTTCTAGTTTGGGTATGAGTCAGGCGCTAACGGCGGCTGAGTTACAGCAAGCCTTTGAATTGGCATCTCAATTTGATACCGATGTAATTGCAGAGCAATGGATTGCAGGACCTGAGTACACGGTATCTGTTGTACAGGGTGAAGTAATGCCAGTTATTCAGATGCAGACGGCGGACCAGTTTTACACCTACGAAGCTAAATACCTTTCTGCAGAGACTACTTTCCTTTGTCCGGCACCGATTTCGGAAAAGCAAACCGAGGAGCTTCAACAAATATCATTGAAAGCCTTTAATGCACTGGGATGTTCCGGTTGGGGTCGTGTTGACCTAATGCAGGCTGAAAACGGTGATTTTTTGCTACTAGAGGCCAATACCATCCCCGGACTTACATCTCATAGCTTGGTGCCGATGTCGGCAGCGGCCATGGGCATCACATTCGCGCAGCTAATTTTATTGATATTAGATTCTGCGAGGTTAAACCGATGAAAAATCCTATATCGCATCATCGGACTGGGAAGGGAGCTAGTCGTCCAACCAAAGGACGCAGCCTTAAGAAGTTTACCAATGGATTGCGCGTGGCAGTGGTCCTATTGGTGCTCTCTGGAGCTGCCACCGCGGGTTATCAGGCATTTGTGCGAATGAATAAACCGATTCAGGAAATTCAGCTTAGCGGCGAGTTCAATCGTAGTTGGTCGGATCAAATCGAGCGAAAGCTTAGTGGTTATGCAGGAGTGGGGCTACTTAGTTTGGACCTTGAGCAGGTGCAGCTGCAAATAGAAACCACTCCCTGGGTTGCTCGCGCCCAAGTCAGTCGTCAATGGCCTTCAATATTGGAGGTGAACCTGGTTCAACACAGGCTGGTGGCTCGCTGGGGTACCGAAGGCTATGTGAGTGATCAGGGCATATTGGTGCAGGGATATCAGGTGAATGAGGAGCTGCCCCTATTGCAGAGCTCGATTGGAAATCCACACAGCCTTTTAGATCAATACCGGCTGCTAAGTCAGGCTATGTCACAGCTGGATTTAAAGCTGGAAGAACTCCATGAAAATTATTCAGGTGATCTTGAGTTAGTCCTAAACAACGGAATCAAACTGAAGCTGGGCAACAAAGAACTACTCAGTAGAGTTCAGCGGTTTATGGCCGTTTGGAGTATTGATTTATACAAACAATCTGAACAAATAGGTCAGATCGACGCGCGCTATGCCAATGGTCTAGCGGTAAATTGGGAAAAGAACTGGGAGAGCGACGCGCAAGAAGGCGCTGAAATTCAACAGATGGGAGATAGATATGGCGAGCTCGCTAGAAGGTAATTTAATTGTTGGGCTCGATATTGGCACTTCCAAAGTAGTTGCCATTGTTGGTGAAGTGACTGCGGAAGGAACACTTGAGGTGATCGGTTTGGGGTCGCACAAGTCCACAGGCCTGAAGAAAGGCGTGGTGGTTAATATCGAATCTACCGTACAAACAATACAGCGCGCAGTGGAAGAAGCGGAACTTATGGCCGGTTGTCGTATTCATTCTGTATATGCGGGTATTGCCGGTAGTCATATTCGTAGCCTTAATTCTCACGGAATAGTGGCGATCAGAGATCGCGAAGTTCTACCTTTGGATATCGATCGCGTAATAGACGCGGCGCAGGCGGTAGCAATTCCAGCGGATCAGAAGGTGTTGCATATTCTCCCACAAGAATACTTGGTCGATGACCAAGAGGGCGTGCGTAAACCATTGGGTATGTCTGGAGTTCGTTTAGAAGCCAAGGTGCATTTGGTTACCTGTGCAGTAAACGCAATGCAAAACATTGAAAAATGCATTCGGCGCTGCGGATTAGAGGTAGATGACGTAATTCTTGAGCAGTTGGCTTCAAGCTATGCGGTGCTTACAGAAGACGAGAAAGACTTGGGCGTTTGCCTAGTAGATATAGGCGGTGGAACCTCCGATATCGCAATTTTTACTGATGGAGCAATCCGCCACACAGGTGTTATTCCCATCGCTGGTGATCAGGTGACAAACGATATTGCAATGGCCTTACGTACCCCTACGCAAAATGCAGAAGAGCTGAAGGTGAAATACGCCTGTGCTTTGGCGAGTTTGGCCCGCCCAGAAGAGAGTATCGAAGTACCGAGTGTGGGCGATAGAGCGCCACGAAATCTATCCCGACAAGCTCTAGCAGAGGTTGTTGAACCTCGCTATGAAGAGCTTTTCAACCTGGTTCAAGGTGAGTTGCGACGCAGCGGTTACGAAGAATTATTGGCCGGTGGCGTAGTGCTGACAGGGGGGACATCAAAAATGGAAGGTGTAGTCGATCTGGCAGAAGAGATATTCCATATGCCGGTGCGATTGGGAGCTCCCCAACAGGTTAAAGGACTTACGGACATAGTATCCAATCCCATTTATGCAACCGGCGTCGGCCTATTGCAGTACGGCCTGGATCAGCAAATGGACGGAGGTCGTAAAAAACGCCGAAACAGTGATGAAGTGAATTTTATGGAACGAGTGAAAAACTGGTTCCAGGGTAATTTTTAGTAAGTCTGGCAACGGATCTAGATTTGATAACAAAAGTAAGCAATAGAAATTAAGCAACAAGAGGAAACGCCATGTTTGAACTAGTAGATGCAGTCCCGCAGAACGCGGTTATTAAGGTGATCGGTGTTGGAGGTGGCGGAGGAAACGCCGTTCGACACATGATTGGAAATCAAGTTGAAGGAGTTGAGTTTGTTTGTGCCAATACGGATTCTCAAGCGCTTAAAGATGTTTCTGGAGCTACAGTTTTTCAGCTCGGCAGTCATGTCACTAAGGGTCTTGGGGCTGGAGCAAACCCGGAAATTGGCCGGCAGGCGGCACTAGAGGACCGTGAGCGAATTGCTGAAGTGTTGGCGGGAAGCGACATGGTATTTATCACCGCAGGTATGGGTGGCGGAACGGGAACTGGTGGTGCGCCAGTAGTAGCCAGTGTTGCTAAAGACCTGGGAATACTAACGGTAGCTGTTGTAACACGACCCTTTGTTTTTGAGGGTAAAAAACGTGCTGCAATTGCTGATGAAGGTATCCGTGAGCTTCAGGACCACGTTGATTCGCTGATAACTATACCCAACGACCGTTTGCTTGCTGTACTGGGCAAAGATGTCAGTTTGGTGAACGCTTTTGCAAAAGCCAATGATGTTCTTCATGGCGCAGTTCAGGGAATTGCTGATCTGATAATCCGCCCGGGAATGATCAATGTCGATTTCGCCGACGTACGCACTGTTATGGGTGAAATGGGCATGGCTATGATGGGTAGTGGTTCAGCTGCAGGTGACAATCGTGCTCGTGAAGCTGCCGAAAAAGCGGTTCGTAGTCCCTTGCTGGACGATATTGATTTGCAGGGCGCCAAGGGCATTTTGGTGAATATCACTGCAGGCCCCGATATGAGTCTAGGCGAGTTCTCGGAAGTTGGCGATACGGTTGAAGAATTTGCGTCAGAAGACGCAACCGTAGTTGTTGGTACTGTAATCGACCCATCTATGACGGATGAGCTTCGAGTTACTGTTGTTGCTACTGGACTTGGTGCAGCTGGCGCCGTCGGTCGACCCAAAAAGGTAGTTGATAATACTATCGAGAGAGAGGATTCGACAAAACCCCAGTCTGGGGCGGACTATCAGGAGCTTGATATTCCTACGGTCATTCGAGGTAGAAGGGGCGAATCTAAGCCTGCTGAAACACCTCGTGCAGAAGATATGGAGTATCTGGATATTCCGGCCTTTTTGAGACGTCAGGCGGACTAAAAGGTAGTTGAGGCGATGAGCTGGTGGCGTTTCCGGCTCATCGCCTCCTTATCTTTAGGATTTATGCGCCCTTCAGACTTTTCTTTCACTGTTTCAGGCATGTCAGTTAACCCTTAAATATCCCGGTTACGCCGGTTAAAAAAAGCAACTCCTTCTGTTTCTTTTGCGTTATGCGCGCTAAACTAGCGGCTTCTTTTGGGCCGGTAGATAATTCCGACTGCATGATTAAGCAAAGAACATTAAAAAATACGATTCGCGCCACTGGCGTAGGGTTGCATACGGGGCAGAAAATAAGCCTTGCTTTGATGCCTGCCCCAATAGATCACGGCATTACTTTTACCCGCGTCGACCTAGATCCGCCAGAGACTTTGGCTGCTCACGCAGAGAACGTCGGAGACACTACACTTTCGACTTCCCTCGGGTACGGAGAGGTCCGCGTATCAACGGTTGAGCACTTGCTTTCTGCAATGGCCGGATTAGGTATAGATAATGCTCGAATCGAGGTTGATGGCCCAGAAGTACCCCTAATGGATGGTAGTGCTGGACCCTTTGTTTTTCTGATTCAGTCTGCGGGAATTACCGAACAGGAAGCCCCTAAAAAGTTTATTCGAATCCTTTCAGAAGTTAGAGTGGATCAGGGTGATAAATACGCAATTTTCAAACCCTTTAACGGATTCAAGGTGGCTTTTTCCATCGAATTTGATCATCCGGTATTTAAGGATCGGCCCCTAAGTGCCGAAATAGACTTTTCTAGCACTTCTTTTGTAAAAGAGGTGAGCAGAGCAAGAACCTTTGGTTTTCTGCATGAATTTGAATATTTGCAGTCTCGTGGATTAGCTAGGGGCGGCAGCTTAGATAACGCAATTGTTGTAGATAAATACAGCATACTTAACGAGGATGGGCTTCGTTACGAAGACGAATTTGTTAAGCACAAGATATTGGACGCTATCGGTGATCTATATCTTTTGGGAACTAGTTTAATTGGTGAGTTCCGGGCCCATAAATCCGGACATGCACTAAATAATTTATTGTTGCGCGAACTGCTGGCCCAGAAAGATTCCTGGGAAACAGTTACCTTCGAAAACGCAGAAGATGCGCCCATTTCCTATATGCGGCCTCTAGCGGCAGAAGGCTAAAAGAAACTTTTGATATGAAAATGCTTATCATCAAAGGCAATCACGGTAAGACCACATCGGTTCATTTAAACCTGTGGATGAAAGCTTTGCTGTCGATTTGCGTATTTGGTGCTCCATTGGCTGCAGGTTGGTGGATGGGTGCCAACCAAATAAATCAATTGCCAGACTTTTTCCAGAACTTATCCGAAAGTATGCAAGCTGATTTAGATCAGCAGCGCGATCAGGTTAGTCAGGTTACCCAAGACACCCAAAAAAATGTAAGAGCTTTGAGTCTAAGTATGGCTGAAATGCAGGCACGTCTTACGCGCATTGAGGCCTTGGGCCAGCGGGTGGCGGTGCGAGCAGATTTAACCGGCGGAGAATTCGATTTCTCTAGTGCACCAGCTCTCGGTGGTCCACTAACTAATATTGGTGAAGACTCGAATCTATCGGGCGAACTTATTGAACGCTTGAATAAGTTAGATCGCCAGATTGCCGATCGTGAAATGCAGCTAAACTTACTATCCGCTCTGATGTTTGATCAACAACTGCGCGATGACTCATCTCCTTCTGGATTGCCAGCCACTGCAGGCTGGGTTTCTTCGCACTATGGTATGCGCACTGATCCTTTTACTGGCTTAGAAGCATGGCACAACGGCATTGATATCGCCGGTCGCGAAGGTTCTGCTGTATTGGCGGTTGCCTCTGGTGTAGTTACCTATACTGACGCCAGCACAACCTACGGCAACGTTATAGAAATCACCCATGATTCTGGATTGGTTACCCTGTACGCGCACAATAGAGAATTATTTGTTGCTCTGGGTGAGATTGTTCACAAGGGACAGCAAATAGCCGCCATGGGTACTACCGGCCGTTCCACAGGCCCCCACGTTCACTTCGAAGTATATAAAAACGGACGCTCTGTCGATCCGGCCAGCTATATTCAGCGCACCGTTCGCTGATTCTCAATACCTCTCATTCTTTATGCCATCTCCTTTAATTATAGGAGTGGTCTGTCTCTTGTGTTGCCCTATATAAAAATTGGAATTGTGTAAGCATGAAAATGTTGAAAAAAATCTTTGGAACCCATAACGATCGAGAGCTTCGTAGACTGGGGAGCTTCGTTGAAAGCATCAATACTTTGGAATCTGATTTTCAAGCTAAATCCGATGATCAATTACGTGAAGTCACTTCTGAACTGAAAAACCGTCTTTCCGAGGGCGAAAGCCTTGATCAAATATTGCCGGAGGCCTTTGCTGCGGTGCGTGAGGCATCAGTTCGTTCTATCGGACTGCGCCATTTCGACGTACAGATGATTGGCGGAGTTGCCTTACACCAAGGAAAAATTGCAGAGATGCGCACTGGTGAGGGTAAGACTCTAGTAGCAACTTTGCCCTCATATTTAAATGCACTTTCTGGGGAAGGCGTGCATGTAATAACGGTAAATGATTACCTGGCCCGCCGGGACGCACATTGGATGGCACCCGTATTCGAGCGACTGGGTGTAAGTGTTGGTGTTATTCAATCTACTGGCGCTTTTGGATCTGGAAACGCCTCCTTTCTTGTTGATTTAGAGCATAAGAGCGATATACCGAACTTCCAATGGCTACGCGACTGTGCAAGGCAGGAAGCATATCTTGCTGATATTACCTACGGTACAAATAATGAATATGGATTTGATTACCTTCGCGACAATATGGTGTTGCGTCGAGAGAATCGTACCCAACGAGGATTAGCCTTTGCCATTATTGATGAGGTGGATTCTATTCTTATCGATGAGGCCAGAACGCCACTAGTAATTTCTGGTATGGCGGAAGATAACTCAGAATTAGTGAGTCATATTGGTCGGGTGGTGCCTAAGTTAATACTGCAACCAGAGCAGGACGCTCCTCGCAATCAAGATATTGAATCCAGCAAGGTTTTTGTAATAGGTTCGGAACTTCCCGAAGATGAGGCCGTTAGTATCGGCAGAGCGTTGCAACTAGCAAAAGAGCAAAGCAAAGATTTGGTGCAGGTAGAGATAGACGGCTTGCCTAAATGTAAGCTCCTCGAACCGGGGCATTTCACTATTGATGAAAAAATGCGCACAGTTGATCTTACCGAGGAGGGGCACTCTCAAGTTGAGAAGCTACTGATGCAAGAAAAACTTTTGGCAGAAAATGAAAGCCTGTATCAGCCTAAAAATCAGATATTACTGCAGTGCATGCAAGCAGGATTGAGATCTAGGCACCTGTTTAGAAAAGATGTTGAATACATAGTCGCAAGTGGCGAAATCATACTAATTGATGAGCATACTGGCCGAAAAATGCCTGGCAGGCGCCTGGGCGACGGTTTACATCAGGCGATTGAAGCTAAAGAGGGGCAAAAAATTCATCACGAAAGCCAGACATTGGCTTCGACCACCTTCCAAAACTTTTTTCGGCTGTATCAAAAACTTAGTGGTATGACTGGTACTGCGGATACTGAAGCTGCGGAGTTTCAGGAGATCTATAGTTTGCAAGTTTTGATCTTGCCAACCAATAAACCCACCGCTCGAAAAGATCTAAATGATCTTATATTTCTTACCAAAGAAGAGAAGTTAGAGGCGGCAATTGAAGATGTTAAGGCCTGCCAAGAGAAGTCCGCGCCCGTATTGGTAGGAACAGCCTCGATCGAAACTTCTGAAGAAATGTCGTTGTTGTTAACCGCGGCAAAAATTGATCACCAGGTGCTAAATGCAAAGCAGCACGAACGCGAAGCGGAAATCGTTGCTGAAGCGGGACGGCCGGGCAAGGTGACTATTGCCACCAATATGGCTGGCCGGGGTACAGATATTGTTTTGGGTGGAAATCTCGAATCTGAATTGGCTCAGTTGGATAATCCCAGCGAGGCGGAAGTTGCAGCCCACAAAAAGGAATGGGCGGAACGACACCAAACCGTAATTGACGCCGGCGGACTGCATATTATTTGTACTGAACGGCATGAATCACGGCGTATTGACAACCAGTTACGTGGACGTTCAGGTCGGCAGGGCGATCCCGGCGAAACTCGGTTTTATCTATCCATGGAAGACAGTCTTATGCGATTGTTTGCCTCGGATAGGGTGCGGGGAATGATGCAATCTCTTGGTATGGAGAAGGGGGAAGCTATTGAACACCGCATGGTTACCGGTTCAATAGAAAAAGCTCAGCGCAAGGTGGAAGGGCGTAACTTCGATATTCGAAAGCAACTTCTTGAATACGACGATGTAGCCAATGATCAACGCTTGGTGGTCTATCAGCAGCGTAACGAGCTATTGGACGAAGACGATATCTCCGATATCTTGGCCGCGATGCGCGCTGATTCAGTTGAGGCTGCAGTTTATTCTTATGTGCCTCCAGAAGGTTTTGTAGATCAATGGGACATTGATGGGCTAGACCAATTCTTGAATACTGAACTGGGTATGAATTTGTCGGTTGCAGACTGGATTGAACAAGATAAGCAAATTAGCCCAGAAGGTATTTTTACAAAGGTATCCGAAGCCATAGAGATCCAATATGCAGCGAAATTGGAAGGTTTTAAAACGGCGTTTGAACAAAATAGTAGTATTGAAAATCCAGTGATGGTAATCCACAGGTTGGAAAGAGATTTAATGCTGCAAACGCTAGATCGCCTTTGGAAAGAGCATCTAGCTACTATGGATAACCTGCGTTCTTCTATTGGTCTACGAGGTTATGCTGGTCGCAATCCTAAGCAGGAATATAAGCGCGAGTCGTTCGAATTATTTAGGGATCTGTTAGATCGCGTTAAGAGCGATGTGACACGAGTTCTAATGCGTTTCCAGCTTGCCAGCCCTGAACAGCTTCAGGCCATGGAAAAGGCGAAACAGGAGCGTGAAGAGGCTCTGAAGGCCAAGATGTCTATGCAGCATGCGCAAGCGGGTGGTCTCACTAGCGAACAAAAGCCAGGCGAGCCCAAGTATGGCGCGTCCCAGGCACAACCTTTTACTCGAGAAGATAAGAAGGTTGGCCGCAATGAACCTTGCCCATGCGGTTCCGGGAAAAAATACAAGCAATGTCACGGACAACTCTGAATGAGCCAATCTGACTCTTCGAGTTCTGAATCAATGATGGATATCAGGGGATGCCGATTAAATGCAGTTGCTGCAGGGGTGCGTTATGAAAACAGATCGGACATTGCATTAATCGAACTTTCAGAGGGCTCGGTTGTTGTTGGTGCGTTTACGCAAAATGCTTTTTGTGCGGCGCCTGTGGTTATTTGCAAAAACCACCTAGGGACGAACCAAGCTCGATACCTGTTAATTAATTCCGGAAATGCCAATGCGGGAACCGGTCAAGCTGGCTTTGATATTGCTATGGAAACCTGTGCTTTGGTCGCCAAAGCAACAGGAGTTGAGTCGGATCAGGTGTTGCCTTTTTCTACCGGGGTAATAGGTGAACTATTGCCTTTGGAGCCCTTTCAACAATCTATAAGTGAGCTAGTTAGTGGGCTTTCTGCCAATTTTTGGCCTGAGGTGGCTCGAGCCATTATGACTACGGACACTCGACCTAAGCTGGTGCAAAAGGAATTCGAGCTATCTGGCTCTGTTATCAAATTGTCTGGTATCGCTAAAGGCGCTGGCATGATTCATCCAAATATGGCAACTATGCTGGCTTACATAGTCTCAGATATTGCTATCACCGAAGAGGTGGCGCAACAGTGGCACCTAGAACTGTGTGAAAAGACCTTTAACCGCGCGACAGTAGATGGTGATACCTCTACCAATGATTCCTGCATCCTGGCTTGTACCGGCAAGGCTGGAAACCTCCTGATAGATAACTCTGATTCAGAAGATGCCCTTATAGTTAAAGCTCAGATTTTTGAGATTTACCGGGAGTTGGCTCAGGCGATTGTCCGAGATGGAGAGGGAGCCACTAAGTTTGTCACCATAGAAGTATCGGGTGGAAATTCAGAGGATGAATGCAAAAAAGTAGGCTTTTCTGTTGCGCACTCACCACTAGTAAAAACGGCACTATTTGCTTGCGATCCCAACTGGGGAAGAATTCTCGCTGCCGTGGGCAATGCCGATATAGATAATCTAAATATTGATGCAATTGAAATTGCTTTGGACCAAGTACCACTAGTTGAGCGGGGAGCTGTTCATTCGGAGTATTCTGAAGTTCTGGGACAAGAAATATTCGATAAACCCGAATTTACCATATATATCAATTTGAATAGAGGTGGTTGCACGGAAGAAATCTGGACCACTGATCTGTCCCACGATTATGTTCGCATCAATGCGGAATATCGTACTTGATGTCGGATACATCCGATGCTCTCGAAGTTGCGGTAGCGGTTATTGTTCGAGAGGACCGGGTGCTTTTAGCTAAACGGCCTAGAGGCAAAAAGCACGCAGGTTTATGGGAGTTTCCCGGAGGGAAATTTGAGTCTGGCGAAGATCTTGGGCAGGCGCTGAAGCGAGAGATTATGGAAGAATTGGGCGTTGAGGTTGTATCACACACAGCGCTGATGGATATTTCACATAGCTACCCAGATTATGCCGTTAATTTGAGAGTTGCGATGGTTACCGAATTCTTGGGGGAGCCCCATGGTAGAGAGAATCAAGAGATTGCATGGATAGCATTGGATCAACTCTCTGAATATTCTTTTCCCCAAGCGAATCAGGCAATTCTTGGAAGGATAGCTGAGCTAGTGCCCGGCTGACACCGCCAAAGATAAGTACTTTTCGTGAAGTTCAGCCGCACGTTGCTTCAATTCCTGCGGTGAGCCGCGATTCTCCACAATATCATCCGCAATACTCAGCCTAACTTCTCGGCTAGCTTGGCTAACAATAATATTACGCACCTCGGTCTCAGATAGGCCTGACCTCTGCATCGTTCTTTTTATCTGAATACTTTCCGGAAGGTCTACAACCAGCACGCGATCAAGTTTATGTGCATCCCTGTTCTCAGTCAGAAGTGGTATCTCCAATATTAGGTATGGAGTATTAAGCTTATCCTCTAATTCTGAGCAACGCAGTCGAATAAGTGGATGTAAAGTTGTCTCAAGCCAGATTCGCTCGTCGGTATTTTGGAATACCCTTTGTCGTAAAGCATCTCGATCTAGGGTTTTTTCAGTAGTAAGGATGCTTGATCCAAAGTGCTCAACAATTTGATTGAGGGCAGGTCCACCGGGTTTTACAACTTCTCTTGAAACTTGATCAAGGTCGATTACCGGTACACCAAGTTTTTTGAACTCGGTGGCTAATGAGCTTTTTCCACTGCCAATGCCTCCTGTCAGGCCCACTCGGAACATTTTAGTGGTCTAGATGGGGAGGAGAGAGAATGCGGCGGGGCCCAGTAGCAGACATACCCATCCGGCAATTACCAAATAGGGGCCAAAGGCAATAGGAGCACTCTTCTTATTGCCGCTAAATATCATAAAGAGAAGGGCAAAAGCTAAGCCGATAAGAGAGGATAACAAGATGATAGTTGGCAAATAGGTCCAGCCGAGCCAAGCGCCAAGCGCAGCAAGTAATTTGAAGTCGCCAAATCCCATGCCCTCTTTGCCGGTTATCAGCTTAAAGATCCAATACACGGACCAGAGGCTTAGATAGCCGAGCACTGCACCCCAGAAGGACGTCGACAAATCCGTGAACAGACCAAAGCTATTCGCTATTAAACCGGCCCAAAGCAGGGGCAGGGTGATACTGTCCGGCAACAGGTGTTCATCGAAATCAATGCCGGTGAGGGCAATTAGAGTCCAGGTAATTGCCAATGCTGCCAGGCCTTGCGCAGTAGCTCCAAATTTCCATATTACAATTAGGCTGAGCACTGCAGAAACCATCTCAATAATTGGATATCTGGCAGATATAGGCTCGTTGCAGTCCTTGCATTTACCCCTAAGAAGGAGGTATCCAAAAACGGGAATATTGTGCCAAGGGCGAATTTTGTTCTGACATTTTGGGCAGCAAGAGCTGGGCCATAATAAAGAGACTTTGTCTTCGTCCTTAGCTTCAGGATCAGGCTTTATTTCCAAATATTTTCGACAATCTGCGGTCCAGGTCTGGTTCAGAATTTTGGGTAATCTGAATATCACCACATTAAGGAAGCTGCCTACTACGGCGCCCAAAACAAAGGTTATTGCGAGTAAAAATTCTATTGGGAGCAGAGAGAATTGGGTCACTAATATGCCTACATTACATTTCCGAGTTGGAATATCGGCAAATACATCGCAATCAATAATCCACCAACCAATACCGCTAAAACGCACATAATCAAAGGCTCTAACAGCGCGGTAAGTTGATCAACCAAATTATCAACAGAGTCTTCATAGTGATCCGCAACTTTTTCGAGCATATCGTCCAATGCGCCTGATTCTTCACCAATCTCCGCACTAATAATAGTAGCGAGCTTAGGTGCTTCAACAAAGTTTTCGCTAACTAGATGCTCAATGAGCTTACCGCCAGTATTTGCACATTGTTCCATCGCCAGCTCGAGAGTATCGGAATCGATACCACCGTCGGCGATAAGCTTTTGCTCAAGTGATTTGCTAATTCCGGCCAAAACAGCTCCTCTGAACTATATGATATGGCGCTTAACGCGACAGGCTTAACTTTACTCGTCTTTCGCCAAGGCGTAAATGACAAGCATTGTGTGAAAATTGCCTAAATATTGCGCAAAAATTGTCTTCACTGACAAATTTTGTCAGTTCGTTTATGTGGATTTGGGCGAAAAGTGAGAGCAATCTCTCAAAAATCAATGGGAATTGCTTCAAAATAGCATTAATCAAAGTTGGCACGATCGTTGCTGCACCCTTATCGTTGTTATCACAAATTCAAATTATCAAAATAAAGGAAAGTTAAAATGCAAAAACGTAATCAGAATGGTTTTACTCTTATTGAATTGATGATCGTAGTAGCGATTATCGGTATTCTCGTAGCCGTAGCACTTCCTTAGTATCAAAACTATGTTACTAAGTCTAAGTTCGCTGAAGTTGTTGGTGGAGTTAACCAGTACAAAGGTGCTGTAGAAATCTGTGTGCAAGTTGAAGGTACTCTTGCTCTTTGCGACACTACTGCAAAAATCGAATACTCTGCTCCAGTAAGTCCAAACACAGCTTCTATAGCTATTACAGCTACTACAGCGGTTGTTACTGGTTACTGCTACAGCAAATGCCAACGTAGCTAGTGGTGCAACATATATCATCACTCCTACTCTTACAGCTGGCGTAATTAGCTGGGTGGTATCTGGTACATGTACGTCTTCTACTCCGGTGGTTTGTTGAGTCACCAGTGAAGCACCAGCAACCTTTTAAAAAAACCCGGCTTAGCCGGGTTTTTTTATGTCCAAAATATATAAGGACTAATCAGCAATTTGAATTCGCATTGATAGATCCAGTGCCGATATATTCTTCGTAATGGCTCCAGAAGAGAGGTAATCAATTCCTGAAAGATCTAGCGTAGCTAGATCTTTCAGCTCGATCCCGCCAGAAATTTCTATTTCGGCCTTACCAGCTATTTGTTCAACTGCTAGTTTTAGAGTTTCGCTATCGAAGTTGTCGAGCATTATGCGATCCGCGCCCGCTTCGAGACTTTGCTTAACTTCATCAAGGTTTTCGGTTTCTACCTCAATAGGTAGATTTGGATGAGACAGCTTTGCCTGCGCAACCGCAGCGCCTATGGAGCCGCAGGCAAGGATATGATTTTCCTTTATAAGAAAGGCGTCATACAAACCCGCACGATGATTTTGGCAACCACCAATTTTGACCGCGTACTTTTGTGCCAGCCTTAATCCGGGAATTGTTTTTCTGGTGTCCAAAATTGTGATGTCCAAACCCTGAACCGCCAGGCTGTATTGTCTGGATGCAGTAGCTGTAGCTGATAGCACCTGCAAGAAATTAAGCGCAGATCTCTCGCCAGTAAGAAGTGTGCGAGCGCTGCCGGACAGTTCTACTATGCTTTGCTCAGCCTGAACTTCATCTCCTTCTTGTGCCAGCCAATTCAGCTCAAGTGACGGATCGAGCTGACGAAACACCTCGTCAAACCAAGGTCGACCGCATACAACTCCAGATTCACGAGCAATAACCCGCGCTTTTGCCGTTGCAGACTTGGCAACTAACATGGCATTTACATCGCCGCTTCGAATGTCTTCCTCTAGTGCGAGGGCGACTATCTTGTTCAGGTCGAATGTAAATTCGGATAAGTCTGTAGAGAATTGATTTTGATTAGGCATTCGATTTGTTCTTTAAGCGGCTTATACTGGCTCGATAATAGAATATTTCAAGGTGGGGCAAAGGATGACATCCGTTAAAATAGGTGAATCCAGAGATTCTTTCAGCGATGCGCAAATTCAGCAAGCCTTGAAGCTTTGCAAGGATACGACTCGCGATCATGTTCTGCAAATGATCACTACCGGAATAGATATTGCTCTGCAGCAATTAGAGGCCAAGCGCGAAGATGCCACGGCTGAAGAATTGGTGGATACCAATAAAGGTATTCGTGAAATTCAAGAGAAAGAATCCCAGGTTCGAGATCGGTACAAACGAAACTTTGAAGCCTGGTTCGACTCGGGCGAGTCTGCTTTAGTTGAAAATACCTGGAGCAGTGGAAGCGGCGCTTTGAGCTTAGTGGACACTGAGTCTCTTGAGCAACAGATAATCGTAGAACGAATGGCCGCAGGCGCTGCAACGGAGACCCAATCCCAGTATGCGCACTTAAATCGACGATTCTGTCTACTAAAAGATATGCGTATAAAGCCAACCGACAGCGCCATTGGACCTTCAGTTCAAGGAAAACTTTTGGTAGATGCGTTGGAAGCCGTTGATGTGCCAGCCCAGGTAAGGATTGCAGGGTTGCGGGTGATGGAGCTCAACTTTTCCGAAGCCTTGGGATATTTCTATTCAACACTTAACGAAAAGCTGATTGAAATGGGCGTGATGCCAGAGATAAAGCACCATATTTGGCGCACAGCAGATACCTTGCGTGGAGGCCGTGGCCAATCTAGTGTAGGTATGAGCGAATCGCAAAGACAGGTTATGGACGATCGGCGTCAAGAAGCAAATGCAGACGATATTGGCTCGATGCTCAAGAATCTTTTAGGCAGCCGTTTGGGTGATATTCATAAAGACGAAGATGCATCCCTTGGCCAAAGTTTTCTCGAAGAGAGCGGTCAGCTTCTGGACATGCTCGATTCGATGGGGGAAGAAGAAGGTTCTGAATCGCTGCTCGAACGCTTGGATACTAAAGCTGAAGAAATGTCAGAAGCTAAACCTTTTGGGGCAACCAGAGAGGTATTGGAGCTAGTTGATAAGCTGGGTAGACAGTTCCAGCAACCCTTTTTGAAAAGCCCTGAATCGCGACAGGCTAGCCTCGCAAAAAGAATGGTTACGCCCTTGGGCAAGCTGGCGGTTATTGATCCAGGGGTGCTTATGGAGGCGGAACACCCGGTGCGCGAGGTATTAAAACAACTAAGAGTCTTCGCCGACATTCTTGAAATCCGGGACGTGCAGGTTAGAGCAGCGTTTCTGAATCGGTTTGAAGCTATGGCGGATGAGTTTGAGGGTATTGCTGCTATGACGGTGGAGCAACAAAAAGAGTATGCCGGCTATGTCGCTGGTGCAGTCTCCGAATTGAAAAGGTCGATGCAACAGAATATTGGCCGGGTGCACCAATATCATAAAGAGCTTGAACAGCAGGCGAAGCGATCTAAATCCATATTGAAACTGGTACGCAGCCAAGCTGAACCACTCAATCTATCTGCGGAAGCTAATAGCTACTTGGCATCGGATGGATTACAAAGTTTGAAACATATTGCCGTAGGACAGGATCTAGAATGGCCGGATGAGCAACTATCCGAGGCCATAGACAGTCTGTTGAAATTACTCTCCGGAGATATTTCTGACGCTGAATTGGTATATACGCGGTTGGAATCACTTGGCCTATTTGAATCCATCTATCGATTGCAGTCATTATTAGATGGCTCCGTTGATACTGCTGCGATGCAAGAGCAGAACGAGTCAGCTGAAGATCAGCTGGTCGCCCAGAAGGTTTGGTTCGGACAGAAAATTAAGCCGGGAGCTTGGCTGAAACTATCTGAAGAGAACTCCGAATCCTCATCCTGTTGCAGGCTATACCGAATTTACGAAGATGGGCGACGTTGTGTTTTTGTAGACGGTTTGGGATTAAAGGCCGCTGAACTTACCGCAAATGAAATACAGTCCTGGCTAGAGGATGGAAGAATTAAGCTTGCCTCTTAATAAGGAAGTTTATATATATGGCTACCTAGGAAATCTCCAAGGGAGTCGCAGTGGGTACTGATTATCTATTTGATGAACAAGGCTGGTTGAATACAGCCCGAAGGCTGGACTCCCCAAACTATGACGCTCGGCCAATGGGTCTATCACCTGATCTATTAGTTATTCACAATATTTCTTTGCCTCCAGAGCAGTTTGGCGGCTCAAATATAGAGCAGCTGTTCACAAACTGCCTTGATCCTGAAGCTCACCCATATTTCGCTGAAATTGTTGATCTAAGAGTTTCTTCTCATTTACTAATTGACCGGGAAGGGAAGGTTATTCAGTTTGTCAGTTTGAATGATCGTGCCTGGCACGCTGGTATTTCTAGCTGGCAGGGGCGTGAAAGCTGCAATGACTATTCAATTGGTATTGAGCTGGAAGGTAGTGACGCCCAGAAATTTACCGAAGCCCAATATCAAACTTTGGTGGAGGCCACTAAGGCTATTCAAGTCAGCTTTCCAAATATATCTGCTGATCGCATTGTTGGGCATTCAGACATTGCACCAGGGCGCAAAACAGACCCAGGACCTTTATTTGATTGGGATACTTTTCGAAAATCACTCAGTTAGTTTTCCTGTAGCGGTTTCTCCGCCATTCCAAGGCGCTATTTTTGTAAGTAATAGCATTCCGGGTATTGCCATCAGGGTGCATAAATAGAAAAATTGCTCCCATCCAACCGCTTCAACCAAAACGCCCGTCGTCGCGCTGGCTAGAGTTCTTGGTAATGTCGCCAAAGCGCTAAGCAAGGCGAACTGAGTGGCTGTGTAGGCTCTTGATGTTTCACGGGCCATAAAAGCTACTACGGCAACAGTTCCCAAGCCTACGCCCAGATATTCAAAACCATGGGCTAGACCCAAGAGCCATATATTTTCCCCTACATGGGCTAGAACAGCAAAACCCAGGATAGAGATAATCTGTACAAAACCGAATATCCAAAGTGCGCGGTTGATGCCAATGATTATCATGATAAGCCCGCCCAATACTCCGCCTGCGATGGCGGCCCACAATCCTACTAACTTGGCGACTGTTCCGACCTGAGTACCAGTAAATCCAAGATCATAATAGAAGGGAGTGGATAGAGCGACGGCCATGTTGTCGCCTAATTTGTAAAGAATCACAAAGGCTAGAATAAAAATTGCGTGCTTGAATCCGCCCCGTCCAAAAAACTCTTTAAAGGGATCTAATACAGCTTGTTTTAGCGTTCGGGGAGCAGCATCGATGCCTTCAGGGTCTTTAATCGAAAGAGTCAAACCCACGCCAATAAGAAGAAAGGCCGCAGTTATTGGGAACACAATTTGAGCGGCCAATGAATCCATCAGAATTAAAGCTAATCCTCCGGGGATTAGCCCCGAGATACGATAAGCATTTACATGAATAGAGGTGCCAATGCCTAGCTCTTCATCTGGCAATAACTCCCTGCGGTAGGCATCAAGGGCCACGTCTTGGGTAGCACTTAAGAAGGCTATCAGCGCGCAAAGCGCGGCGATAGTCCAGATTTGTGTTTCTGGACTAAACTGGGGAAGCAGGGCTATAGCCGGAATTAACGCGATTTGAGAGATAAGCATCCAAGTGCGGCGCCGTCCGAACCATTTGATCCAATATCGATCTACCAGAGGAGCCCAAACAAACTTCCAGTTATAGGGAAGGCCTATAAGGGCAAAAAATCCAATTTCCGCTAATCCGATGTTTTCTGATCTTAGCCACCATGGCACTAGCTGTATCAATACATACAACGGCAGCCCGGAAGCAAAGCCGGTAAATACGCAGATCAGCATGCGGCGATTGAAGACCGCACTCCAAAACTTGTTCATCTTTAAACTCTTCAAATACAGCGGCACACCCTACACAAGACTTAGGTTTTTGGCTACGAAGAGGTGGGTGCAAAACCCATGGACTTGATTCCATAAATCTTGAGACCATATAGTTTAAATACTGATCAGAAAAACGGGGCTGTTATGCCACTGCTATTTTTATTATTTATTTTGGTTCCCTTTATTGAGATTTGGGGAATTCTTACTGTTGGATCCTGGATTGGCGCTATGCCAACACTGCTGGTAATTGTTTTGACGGCGCTGGCTGGTAGCTTTCTTCTTAAGAGGGAAGGCATACAGACACTAACGCGGGCCAAATCAAAGCTCAATGCGGGTCAAATGCCTATGCACGAGATGCTAGAAGGTATTTTATTGGCCGTAGCTGGTGCTTTATTGCTAACGCCGGGATTTTTCACCGACTTTGTAGGGTTATTCCTATTGCTTCCACTCGGAAGGGATTTAATAATTCGCGAGCTTTCAAAACGCATGGTTGTAGCTCAAATGGGTATGAGTGATACAACCAGCTACAGAGTAGTTGAGGGAGAATTTAGTCGCGAAGAATAATTAATTTTAGGGTTGCCCCTTGAATTATCAGCACTTAGCCTCACAAAGGGTGATGAGTTAGCTCGCTATTCTTGAATAGATATAAACTAATCGAAATATAACGTTCAACTTGTTGCTAGTTAGAGCAGCGAGTTGATATAAAAGTAAGTCCAATTAGAGTGAATCGGAGAAACGATAGATGAAAATTCGTCCATTGAACGACCGCGTAGTGGTTCGTCGAAGCGAAGAAGAAGAAACTACTGCTGGGGGAATTATCCTCACAGGTTCTGCAAAAGAAAAACCCAATCAAGGTGAAGTGATTGCTGTTGGTCCTGGCAAAACTTTGGATAACGGCGAAGTTCAGGCTTTAGGTGTTAGCGTTGGCGATACCGTAGTTTTTGGCCGATATGCAGACAGTAATACTCTTGATGATAACGGCGATGAGCTAATCATCATGAATGAGAGCGATATTTACGGTGTTGTTGAAGCCTAAGCGGCGTCAAGAATATTCGATTAACTAGATAAAATTGAGGAATAAAGAAGATGTCAGCTAAAGACGTTAAATTTGGTGATGACGCACGCAACAAAATGTTGGCCGGTGTGAACATTCTCGCAGATGCAGTGAAAGTTACTTTAGGACCTAAAGGTCGAAACGTAATTCTGGATAAATCTTTTGGTGCACCAACAGTTACTAAAGATGGTGTTTCTGTTGCAAAAGAAATCGAGCTGGAAGATAAGTTTGAAAATATGGGTGCGCAGATGTTAAAAACTGTTGCATCAAAAGCGTCTGATGATGCTGGTGACGGCACAACTACTGCTACTGTATTAGCGCAGTCTGTTGTAAGCGAAGGACTCAAGGCAGTTGCTGCAGGCATGAATCCTATGGATCTAAAACGTGGCATAGACAAGGCGGTTACAGCTGCTATTGCTCATGTTGCTACTATTTCAACTCCCTGTGAAGACGCAAAGGCTATTGCCCAAGTAGGTTCTATCTCTGCAAACAGTGATACAGCGATTGGCGATATCATTGCTGAGTCCATGGAAAAAGTTGGTAAAGAAGGTGTTATCACGGTTGAAGAAGGTACCGGTCTAGAAAATGAACTAGATGTAGTTGAAGGTATGCAGTTTGATCGCGGTTACTTGTCCCCTTACTTCATCAACAACCAAGAAAGCATGAGCGTTGAATTAGAAAATCCATTTGTTCTGCTTGTAGACAAGAAAATCTCAAACATTCGCGAATTATTGCCATTGTTAGAAGCGGTTGCGAAAGCAAGTCGACCTCTTTTAGTTATTGCTGAAGATGTTGAGGGTGAAGCCCTTGCTACTCTGGTTGTAAACAATATGCGAGGAATCGTTAAAGTCGCTGCATGTAAAGCGCCTGGATTTGGCGATCGTCGCAAAGCTTCGCTTCAGGACATCGCGGTTCTTACTGGTGGTCAAGTGATTGCCGAAGAAGTTGGCATGGAACTCGAATCTGCCACTTTGGAAATGCTTGGACAGGCCAAGAAGGTCACTCTAAGTAAAGATACGACTATCTTGATTGATGGCGCCGGTGATGCGAAAGAAATTGAGGGGCGAGTTAATCAGATTCGTGCACAAATCGAAGAAACTTCATCTGACTATGACCGCGAAAAACTGCAAGAACGTGTTGCCAAGCTTGCCGGTGGTGTTGCCGTCATTAAAGTTGGTGCTGCCACGGAAATGGAAATGAAAGAGAAGAAAGCTCGCGTTGAGGATGCATTACATGCAACCCGCGCGGCTGTCGAAGAAGGCGTTGTTGCTGGTGGTGGTGTCGCATTGATTCGTGCTTTGCAGGCCATTGAAGATCTTAAAGGTGATAATGACGATCAGAATGTGGGTATTCGCATAGCACTTCGTGCGATGGAATCTCCATTGCGTCAAATCGTTGCTAACGCTGGTGAAGAAAGCTCGGTTGTTCTGGATAAAGTTAAATCTTTGACTGGCAACGAGGGTTACAACGCTGGTACCGGCGAATACGGTGATATGTTGGAAATGGGTATTCTGGATCCGGCTAAAGTTACTCGTACAGCGCTTCAGGCGGCTGGCTCTGTGGCTTCATTGATGATCACTACTCAGTGTATGGTTACGGATATGCCTGCTGATTCGGCTCCTGCGATGCCTGATATGGGCGGCATGGGCGGAATGGGTGGTATGGGCGGCATGATGTAATTGCCGTTTAGGACAGATTTAAACCTGTCCTCTTAAAGATCTGAAAGGCCCCGCATTTGCGGGGCTTTTTTGTTTGAGGACCAATTTAAATCGGTACCTAATTTTAAAGTGTGAAGATATTTGTCAATGTTGGCTTAATCCGCCTCCGCTAGTCTAAAATGACAACCGAAATTAATGATCAGGTGTTGTAGATGTCGAATGATGACTTGCAGATTGTGCCGGAAAGAGATGAAGCGATTTCCTCGCGAGCGCGCCCCACCAAGTCTTCTGCACGAGACGCCAATACGTCCAGGAGCGACCAATCCGGGTCTGGCGGCAAGGGCGGCCTTATATTTCTGTTACTGCTTAGTTTTTCCGCCAGTGGTTACCTCTATTATCTATTGCAGGAATCCAATGCTGCACAAGCAGATATAGGTGGCAGAGTGGCGAACATGGAAGGCAAGCTTTCCGTAACAGATGAGTCTCTTTCTCAATCTGGCGCAGCCATGCAGGCGGTCCTTCAAGATCACGATGTGCAGTTAGAGTCTCAAATGTCGGAAATCCGCAAACTTTGGGGCGTCTCCTACGACACCAACCGTACAGCTATTGACGAGCTGCGCGCGAACTCTTCTACGATTGCTACAAACCTCAGTAATGCGGTGGATCAAATTGAAGAACTAGGCGGAATGACCAACCGGGTTGATGTACTTGGATCGCAAGTGCTTATACAAGCGGCGGATTTAGAGGACGCGCTAACGTGGTTGCGCCTTACGCGAGACGAGCTAAATCAACAGGCAAGCATACTCGACCAGATCGAGGCTCAGTCAGCTGACAATTTGGATGCCATTGATTCCATAGATTCCTTTCGAATTCAGATGAATCAAAGATTTATCCAGCTTGAAGACGAAATTAGAACGCTTTCTACTCCAGCTGGTCCCTGATCTGAATTATTAACATTTCTACTTTAGCAAGTTATCGAAAACAGGATTTTCTTCAAGTATGACTACCATTCGTCAGCAAGACCTTATCGATAGCGTGTTTGATGCGCTGCAATACATCTCTTACTACCATCCTCTTGATTTTATTCAGGCGCTAAACGCGGCTTATGAGAAAGAAGAATCACTCGCCGCAAAAGACGCCATGGCGCAAATATTGATCAATTCTCGAATGTGCGCCGAAGGACACCGACCCATTTGCCAGGATACCGGCATCGTTACTGTATTTGTTCGCGTTGGCATGGATATCCAATGGGATGCTGAGATGAATTTGGTAGACATGATTAATGAAGGAGTTAGGCGGGCCTATCTGCATCCGGACAATGTGCTTCGCGCTTCCATTTTGGCTGATCCCGATGGTGCTAGAAAAAACACCGGCGACAATACGCCCGCTGTAATTCATTGCGAAATAGTTGATGGCGATAAAGTTGAGATTCATGTCGCCGCTAAGGGTGGCGGGTCTGAAGCGAAGTCTAAGTTCGCCATGCTTAACCCATCTGATTCTGTAGTAGATTGGGTGCTCGAGATGGTTCCCAAAATGGGTGCCGGCTGGTGCCCGCCGGGCATGCTCGGAATTGGCATTGGTGGGACCGCTGAAAAGGCGATGTTGCTTGCAAAGGAGGTTCTGTTAGACCCCATTGATATTCAAGACCTGCGAGAGCGCGGGGCATCTAATAGAGCAGAAGAATTGCGGCTGGAACTCTATGAGAAAGTAAACCAGCTGGGAATTGGTGCTCAGGGGTTGGGCGGTCTCACCACAGTTTTAGATATAAAAGTTAAGGATTTTCCAAGCCATGCAGCCAACAAAGCGGTTGCGTTAATTCCAAACTGCGCAGCTACCAGACACGCTCATTTTACCTTGGATGGGTCAGGCCCGGCCTTACAAACGCCTCCGAGTCTAGAAGACTGGCCGGAAATTTCGCGGGCTGAATCTGATACCACCATTCGTGTAAATCTAGACAGTATTACTCGTGAAGAAGCTGCCAAATGGAAGCCCGGAGATTCTTTATTGTTATCCGGGAAAATGCTTACTGGGCGGGATGCAGCTCATAAGAAAATGATCGATATGTTGAACTCCGGAAAGGAGCTTCCGGTTTCAATGAAGGATAGGTTTATATATTACGTTGGGCCGGTTGACCCGGTTCGAGATGAAGTTGTGGGTCCAGCTGGTCCAACAACGGCGACGCGCATGGATAAATTTACGCGAGATATGCTCGAGAAAACTGGCTTAATGGGCATGATCGGTAAAGCTGAGCGTGGCCAAACTGCTATAGATGCGATTCGGGATAACAAAGCAGTGTATTTGATGGCCGTGGGCGGATCTGCCTATCTTGTTTCAAAAGCGATAATTGGTGCTGAAGTAGTGGCCTTTCCGGAATTGGGAATGGAAGCGATATATGAATTCGAAGTAAAGAATATGCCGGTAACTGTAGCAGTAGACTCCCTCGGAGAATCTGTACATCGGTCTGGACCGGCTATTTGGAAAGAAAAAATAGAACTACTTAACATTTCTGAGATTTAAGGCTCTCCAATTGCGTAAAATATAAGTAATTCTGAGTAATAGAACAGGTTTTCTTCGGCAAGAGTGTAAAATTCACTCTGTGAAACAATTCTAGTTTCATTAACTTTTTTCAAAGGAATGCTGAAATGCGCAAATTTATTACTCTTATGGCTGCGGCGGTTGTTGCGGGGCCTCTTACTGCTGAAGACCATTTTTATGTTGGTCCTCAAATCACCTATCAAGTTTGGGATGAATCCAGATTTATTACTGGGCTCGACGATGACAATGGAGTTCAGCTTGGATTGAATGTCGGTTATGAATTTGATTCAAACGTGGCTTTTGAACTCTCAGCGCAAACTAGCCTAAGCGATACCAACGCAGAAGCAGATGTCTACGAATTTAATTCCTATATATTTTTTTCCGAGACAGCCAGTGGCGCTAGACCCTACCTGGTTTCAGGTATTTCTCATATAAATATGGACTCAACGCGGGTAATTGATGAGTCAACTACAAATTTAGTACTTGGCTTTGGTTTATCGAGATACCTCGGAGATTTTCTTGAGCTTAAAACTGACGCTCGATTACGCAATGTAATTGGAGGTCAGGCGCCCGGTCGTATTGTTGATTTAGGCCTCAATGCTTCTCTGAATTATCATTTTGGACGTTCCGGAAGTAATAGATCCTCCGCCGCGACGCCTGTTACGGCGCCAACACCTGTTGCAGTTCAGGCTCCTATTGCCGTTCCTGTAGCTGAAGTTGCAGTACAACTTCCAGAGCCTGCTCCTGAGCCACCACAAATGCGCACAGTGACGGTCGAACTAGATGTACTTTTTGCTACTAACAGTTCAGTACTAGAAAATTTGAATACGGACGAGTTTGTTCAGATGGCAGAAGCATTGCGCGAGAATGCAACAGTTACGCTAAGTATCGAAGGGCATACAGATAGCGCAGGCAGTGCGGAATACAATGAATCTTTGTCACAGCGGCGCGCTGATCGAGTAATGGAAAGATTAATCAGTGAATATGGAGCTCCGGCTGATCGTGTTCGTGCCATTGGTTTCGGCGAAACACAGCCTGTTGCCGATAACGAAACAGCTGCTGGTCGCACTCAGAATCGACGCGTAGTTGGCGTACTGAGTTATGAAGTTGCACAATAGCAATTGACGTCAATAAATTGATAACGGCGCCTTTAGGCGCCGTTTTTATATATGGAAACAATTCTCTGGCACGACTATGAAACCACTGGCGCTAATCCCTCGCAGGATCGGCCGGTACAATTTGCTGGATTACGTACTAATCTGGATTTACAGCCAGTAGACGATCCTTTGGTTATTTATTGCCGAATACCGGACGACTGCGTGCCATCGCCCTATGCTTGCCTGGTAACAGGTATTTCGCCTCAGCTCGCTGATGAGAAGGGACTTAATGAACCTGACTTTATTCAGCGAATACAGGCTGAAATGATAAAACCAAATACTTGTAGTGCCGGGTATAACTCAATTCGGTTTGACGATGAGATAACCCGCTACGCGCTATACCGCAACTTTGTAGACCCATATTCACGAGAATGGAAAAATGGTAATTCTCGCTGGGACATTATTGATATGGTGCGTTTAGTTCATTTGCTGCGCCCAGACACACTAAAGTGGCCAAAACACGAAAACGGCAATACCAGTTTTCGGTTAGAGCAGTTGACGGCCCACAACGGCATAGGGCATCAAGCAGCCCATGATGCGCTTTCAGATGTCGAAGCAACAATCGAGCTAGCACGATTAATTAAATCTCGTCAGCCTAAGCTATATGAACATTATTGGAAATTGCGGCGCAAAAAATTTGTTTCTGACCAGCTAGATATTCCCGCCAAAAAACCGTTTCTTCACGTTTCTTCTCGGTTTCCTGCCAGCCGCGGCTGCGTGGCAGTTATGGCGCCATTGACAACTCTAAAATCCAATGCGAATGCCTTTGTAGCCATCGATTTGACCTACGACCCTGAGCAGTTGGCCGGGCTGAGTAGCGAGGACCTATCTAAAAGAGTTTTTTCCAAGTCCGAAGATCTCCCTGAAGGTATAGAACGTATTCCCCTGAAACTTGCACATCTGAATCGCTCTCCGGTTGTATTACCGGTCAATATGCTTTCACCAGAGAGAGCTGCAGGATTCAAGATAGATTTAGATCTTTGCCAGAAGCATTGGCACAAACTTCTCGAGCTGGATTTACAGGGCATAGATTTTGAGACGCTATTTAGTTTTAGTGATGCAGTTGGCTCCACAAGAGATCCTGAGCAAGCCTTATACGATTCCTTTATTCCAGATTCGGACCGACAGCTGGCGGATTCAGTCCATCAGATGTTGCCAGATGAGCTGCGCCTGGCAAACCTTCAGTTTCAGGATGAGCGATTGCAGGAGCTTCTATTCCGCTACCGAGCGAGGAATGACTTCGATAGTCTGCTTCCGGTAGAGCAAGAAGATTGGAAATATTGGGTGCATGCCAAGCTGGAGCATGGTGATCCCTATGGTCAGACTCTAGAGCAGGTTCTTCAAGAAATCGATCAACTGCTTGTGGAAAGAGAGGCGGTTCGCGATCAAGAAGTGTTGAAACAGCTGCAGATTTGGTTACATGGCTTGCGGTCTAAGTATGCTCAGGCATAATTCGCGCCTAAATAGAGATGCCCTTAAGGCGTAAGAACAATACTTTGGTTATTCATATACTGTTAAAAGGCCCAAAGCCGCAGGTGATCATTTGAACTTTGCTGGTTCACATATTCTCAGTATCGACCAGTTTCAGCGAGAAGATATCCTAAAAATATTTGCGACCGCAGATATTATGGAGCCATTCGCTCTTCGAGAGTCCCGGACCCGTGTCTTAGAGGGAGCTATTCTCGGTAATATGTTTTTTGAATCCAGCACCCGAACGCGTATTAGTTTTGGCGCCGCGTTTAACCTGCTTGGCGGTGAAGTGCGAGAAACCAGCGGCTTTTCCAGCTCTGCGATAGTTAAAGGTGAATCTCTGCAGGACACTGCGCGAGTGCTATCTGGCTATAGCGATGTAATTTGCATGCGCCACCCCACTGAGGGTTCAGTCGCAGACTTTGCTTCCGCCAGTCGGGTTCCCGTTATAAACGGCGGCGACGGTCACAATGAACACCCAACACAGGCTCTTTTGGATCTATATACAATTCAGAGAGAACTGCGCGCGCAAGGACGCTCTCTAGACACCCTTCGCATCGCGATGATTGGCGATCTAAAATTCGGTCGCACAGTACATTCATTAGTCAGGTTGCTTTGTTTGTTTTCGCCAACGCGCATTGTGCTTGTATCACCTGCGGAGCTTTCAATGCCCGCAGACTTGGTTGATGCGCTTAGAAGCGCGGGACATGAGGTAGCTGAGACAGATCAGTTAAACGAGGGCATTTCGGAAGTTGATATTGTGTATTCAACACGTATTCAGGAAGAGCGATTTCCCTCGGCAGAAGAAGCTGATCTTTACCGAGGAAAATTCCGTTTGAATCAGGCCGTATATACCGCTAATTGCGAACCAAATACGGTAATTATGCACCCATTGCCCCGCGACAGCCGAGCCGAAGCAAATGAGCTGGATAGCGATCTGGATAACAATCCTAATTTGGCAATATTCCGCCAGACTGACAACGGTGTATTAGTTCGCATGGCGCTTTTTGCGCTGATCTTTGACGTCGCTCATTTGGTCGAAAAATACTCTAGCGAACTGCCCTGGCGGTCGACCCGACGTCATCTCTGAGACATTTGATTGACTTCCATAAGAGCAGACTTTGATTTTGACGATATTCGCCCCTACCAAGATGAAGAGGTAGATGGTGTTTTATCTGAATTAGTAGAGGACCCTGAGTTTTTAGGAGCCGTAGCCACGCTGCGCCTTCCCAGGTTGTTTCGCTTATCAAAAACATTGACGCGATCTTTGGTGCGACGCAAGCTCAAACAGAAGCTAAACCAATATCACAGCATTAGCCAGCTTCAGCATGCTGTTGAAAAGTATATGAGCCATTGTTTGAAGGACACTGCAGCGACCGTGAGCTGTGATGGTGTAGAAAATCTGGACCCTGCGAAAAATTACTTATTTCTTTGCAATCATCGAGACATCGTACTGGATGCAGCGATATGTAATGTGTTCTTACATCGCGCCGGCTACGATACTTTTCGTATTGCTATCGGCGACAATTTGTTAAAGAAACCTTATTCCTCTGACTTAATGCGATTAAACAAGAGCTTTATCGTAAAGCGGGGCATAGAAAACCTACGAGAAAAATTGAAAGAGCTTATAAAGCTTTCAGCTTATATTCGGCTTTCCATTAACAAAGACAAGCAGTCGGTCTGGATAGCGCACCGCGAGGGTCGTTCTAAAGACGGTCTCGATAAAACCGATACCGCTTTACTGAAAATGTTGAATCTGTCCGGCGATAAAGAGCTTAGTTTTGCTGAAAAGTCGCAGCAGCTTCATATCGTTCCAACGGCAATATCCTACGAATGGGATCCTTGTGATCTTAATAAAGCTGAGGAATTAGCTGCGCTTGTAAAGCATGGTAATTATGAAAAGTCTGAGCTCGAAGATATAAATAGCATTGCCACCAGCATTCAAGGCTGGAAGGGCGATATACATGTTTCTTTTGGCGAAGAACTTACTGAGAGTTTTGAGTCGGCTGAAGAAATGGCAGAGGAAGTTGACCGTCAGATATTGGGCATGTACCGGCTTCATCCGAGTAATTTGGCGGCCTACCGTCGACTCGAAAGCAATATTCCAAGAGACTTGTTAGTTGATGAACAGCGCTTGATTGAAGCAGATGTGGAATTACAGCGCCGCCTAGATCAACTCGGTGAAGATGAACAGGTTGTCCTTTTAAACACCTATGCGAATTCCGTACGAAGCTTGCTTAAGATGCAGGCTTCAGCTTCGATCTAACCCCACTAGGCTCTAATCAAAGAGAATTAGGTGATCTGCTTCGACCTTCACCCAAAGACTTGAACCAATTGCGAAGTCTTCATGGCTCGGTAAATTACATTCGATATGCTGTCCAGATGGCAGGCGCAACTGGTAGAGGGTATTAGTACCCATAAAATGTTTATTGCTAATAATTGACTCGAGACCATGCTTTTTGTCTAACACGATATCGTCCGGACGCAGCAAAACTTGCACTGCCTCCCCGGGCGGAAGGGTGCGATTGGGTTGCCCCTTTAATTTTCCTAGCTCGGTATTAACAGCGGCATCCTCAGTGATCCCGGGAATAAAGTTCCCGCGACCTACGAAGTCGGCAACAAACCGATCTGCCGGTTTATGGTACAGATCGTAGGGAGCAGCCCACTGGTGCAGCTTACCTTCCGACATTACGCCAATCTTATCTCCTACCGCAAAAGCCTCTTCCTGATCGTGGGTTACCAGAATAGTTGTAATGTTCTGACTTTTTAGTAATTCGCGTACGCGCAAACTTAGATCGCGTCTTAATTCAGTATCCAAGCCCGAAAAGGGCTCATCCAACAAAAGTACATCTGGAGACACTGCCAGTGATCTGGCCAAGGCTACGCGTTGTTGCTGCCCGCCAGAAAGTTCATGAGGGTAGCGCTCGGACAGGTGCTCAAGCCGGGTTAAAGAAAGCAAAGACTGACATTTTTCTTGCTGGGCAGTCTTCGAAAGTTTTTGAAGTCCAAAGCGAATATTTTCGCTCACGGTCATGTGGGGGAACAGAGCATAGTCTTGGAAAACCATACTTATATGACGTTTTTCCGGCGCCAGCACCTGAGTCGGTGAGGAAATTTGCTTGCCCTGCACAACCACTGTGCCAATATCAGGAGTTATAAAGCCGCCAATTAGTCTAAGTACACTAGTTTTTCCGCATCCACTTGGGCCCAGCAGGCAGGCAATCTCTCCCTGACTGATTTGAAAATTCACCCCGCACAGCACAGGGTTTCCACCAATAGCGAATTGCAGATTGCTTACTTCTAAATGCGGCTGAGTGCCCATTTGATTGCGCTTTTGATTACCCATGGACCTATTCTGGGTTGTATCTACTGGTTAAGCAAAAATTCAATAAGGGCCTTTTGAGCATGTAGGCGATTTTCAGCCTCCTGCCAAACTATGCTTGTCTCAGGGTGGTCTATCACTTCAGCCGTCACCTCGGAACCTCGGTAGGCCGGCAAGCAATGCATAAATACAGCATCCGAAGCGGCTTTAGACATAAGCTCTGTATTCACCTGATAGGGCGCAAACACCTGACTGCGACCATCTTTTTCTTTTTCCTGGCCCATTGAAGCCCAGGTATCGGTAACTACAATATTTGCACCGCTTGCCGCTTCGTCCGCCGATCGAGTCAATACAATTCGATCGCTATGTTGTTCGAGAAGGCCCACGTCGGGATCAAAGCCTTCCGGACAGGCTATCCGCAATTCGAAATCCCACTGAGCGGCGGCATTAATATAGCTATTGCACATATTATTTCCATCGCCAATCCAGGCAACAGATTTCCCCTGAATTGAACCTCGTGCTTCTTCAAAAGCTTGCACATCTGCCAGCAATTGGCAGGGATGGTAGCTGTCAGTGAGGGCGTTTATCACCGGTACACTAGATGCCTTAGCAAAGGTCTCGATACTGCTATGAGCAAAGGTTCTTATCATCACAATATCTACCATGCTGGAGATAACCTTTGCAGTATCTTCGATGGACTCTCCTCTACCCATTTGGGTATCGGTAGGTGATAAAAATAGCGCATGGCCGCCTAACTGCGCCATCCCTGTTTCAAAGGATACTCGTGTCCTAGTAGATGATTTTTCGAATATCATCGCCATTATGCGGCCTTGGGCGGTCAGATGTGGCTGGTGTGCATGCTGCATGCTTTTCAATTCATGAGCCTGTGCAATTATATTTTTCAGCTCGGAAGAACTGCAGTCTTTTAGGGTTAGAAAATGTCGAATAGCCATTATTTGGCCTCCCATTTCTGAATTAGTGGGCAAAGTATGTCCAACAGCTGTTGGGCATCTTTATCGGATATATTTAAGGGAGGTAATAATCTAATTCTATTGCCGCCAGTTACATTGATTATTAGGCCAGCATCTGCCGCAGCAGCGACCAATTCGCTGCAAGGACCGCTAAGTTCAATGGCTAGCATAAGTCCTGCACCTCGAATATCGACCACCTGTGGTAGATCTCCAAGTTGGTTTTCCAATTGCTCGAGCAACCAGTTTCCCATTTCTTTTGCTCGGTCTGCGAGTTTTTCAGACTGGATAGTGTCTATTACTGCGCAGGCCGCTCTACTAACTAAGGGATTACCGCCAAAAGTTGTTCCATGACTGCCTGCAACCATAAGGTCTGCGATTTCCTTTGAGGCCAAGCAAACGCCTATAGGGAGACCATTTCCCAGCCCTTTGGCAGTTGTGAGAATATCCGGCTTGGCCCTAGTTTGCTGAAACGCAAAATAGCTACCAGTTCGACCATTGCCGGTTTGAATTTCGTCAAATACCAGAAGCCAACCTTTAGCATCGCAGATCGACCGCAGTTGATCTAAATATTCCGCTGGAGGAATAACAATTCCGGCTTCGCCCTGAATTGGTTCAAGCATTATTGCAACGGTTCGGTCAGAGGCTTTTGCCTCAATTGCGGGTATATCTCCGTATGGAACGTGTGTAAAACCCTCAAGCAAGGGCGCAAAACCGTTACGAGCCTTACTACCCCAGGTAGCAGAAAGTGCACCTAAAGACCTGCCGTGAAATGCGCCTTCACAGACCAGTATTTCCGGATTATCTATGCCTTTGCTATGTGCATGGAGTCGGCAGAGTTTTATTGCCGCTTCGTTGGCTTCGGTACCAGAGTTGCAAAAGAATGCGCTATCCAATCCGCAGATAGCTGACAGCTTGTCGCCGAGTTCTTGCTGGTTGGGAATGTTAAACAGATTTGAGCAATGTACTAGGGTATCCGCTTGATCAGTTAGCGCGGCTGTTACCGCCGGGTGGCAGTGGCCAAGGCCACATACCGCTATACCGGAAACAGCATCCAAATACTCCTTACCCTGATCGTCCCACACACGAGAACCGGCGCCTCTTACCAGGGTAAGTGCTCGCGTGCCGTAGTTGCTCATCAGGTGAGTACTGTTCATTTCCATTTACTCCATAAACAAAAAGGCAGCCCGCAAGCTGCCTGAAAGGCGCGCATAATATCCCTGCTAGAACGGCTTTTCAATTGAGTCGCACCGAGAGCGAATAAAGAGCTAAGGTTTTGTATCCTTTAAATAAGGTTTACCTTGGTCGAATCAGCTAGAATTGCGATCCTCTTTTTAGACAAAAGCAGATTTTCAAATTCGATGATTAGCAAGTTGTTCAAACCCGCATGGCAGCATAAACACCCGGAGCGCCGCATTGCGGCAATTCAATCTTTTTCTGAATCCGATCAGAGTCACCAAGATATCTTGGTAGCTATTGTACAAACGGATGAGGACGTTTCTGTGCGAGACAAAGCAATTGAGCTATTGCTTGATTGTGTGTTGCTGAAACAACTTTCGCAGGAAGAGCAGATTGACAGCGCTAGCCAGAGGCTAAATTTTTTGGTTCGTTCAAAGGATCAAAAACATCAAAAACAGGTCTTAGGGTTTGTAACTACTGCTGCCGCTGCCGAGCTATCGGATATTGCTTGCCATTGCCCAGATGCTGAAATTCGATCCGCTGCATTGGGTAAAATTGAAGATGAAGAACAGATAGCAATTGTCGCTTCTGAATCGGAATTTGCAGATACGCGGGAGTTGGCTGCCGCTGATGTTCAGCGCTTAGATTTGCTCGAACCGCTCTGGAAGAAAGTTCGGGAGCGAGATAAAAACCTAGCTAAAAACCTGCACGAGCGAATTGATCAGTTGCATAAAGTTGAGCAGCATCGACAAGAAATTAGTGAACAGGCAATAAAAATAACGGAGGCAATGCGAGAGCTTAAGGAATCGGCGTGGACACCCCAATATAACGTGCGATTTCTTGCCTTAGTTAATCAGTGGCAGGCGATAGAGACTGAGACAACCGAAGATCAAAGCAATGCCTATCGTGAGTTGGCGATTGGTGTTGAGGCTATTGTGATGGATCATCGCAAAGTTTTGGAGATGCTCGATAAGCAGAAGCAGCTTGTTTTAGATGCGGAGCAGTTACAGCAAGACGCACAATCTATGTCTTTAGCCGAATTGCCGATTCAAATGGAACGCTGGGTGATGCTGCGACGAATTTGGCTAGACTCCTTGGTTACGGCCTCACCTGAGGAGGCTGTGGGGCAGCAGATAGATCAGATTGGTGCGTTCTTTCTAGCGCTAGAGAGACTGATAGCCAATCAAACTGTATTTGAAAATTCGACGGTGGAAGAATCCCCAGAGGAATCCCCAGAGGAATCCCCAGAGGAAGTAGCACCAGAGGAAGCAGCGCCAGAGGAAGCGGTTATACAAACGCCGAAGCAAGTGGAGGAAAAGGAAAACTCTGAAGATGAGGTTTTAGTAGAAGACTCAGCTGGACTATCTACTAAGCCGCTGGACTCTGTAGTCCTTCAGCAGCGTATTAGTTCAATGAAATCGGCCGTCAAGTCAGTAAATTGGCCAGACTCTTTTGCAGAGCCCTCAGCCCTGAAGCATATGCGGGAAAGCCTTAAAGCTAGTGCAGGCACTCTAAAAGATTTAGTTGCGGAAGAAAAAGCACAAGCTGAATCTATAGCTAAACAAATAGGTCGGCTTAATGGCGCAATTCGCCGCGGTGACTTGCGTATGGCACGAGGCGTACGTAAGAAAATAGAGTCAAAACTCGAACGCGCTAACTTGAAACAACAGAAGAAGTTATTGGAACAATGGGAAAAAGCTGAAAAGGCCTTTACCGAAATGGTTGATTGGAAAGAATTTGCCATTCAGCCCAAATTCATCGAACTCTGTGAGCAGATGGAAGCTCTTGCAGATTCATCTCAAAAGCCACAAAAACAGGCGGAAGCCATCAAGGCTCTGCAGCAAGCATGGAAAAAGCTAGATGCACTTGCTCCAGATGAAATATGGCAACGGTTTAAAGCAGCCGGAGATAAGGCCTATGAACCCTGTGCCGAATTTCACGCAGAACATGATGCACTACGTGCCGAAAATTTGGTGAAACGCAAAGAGGTTCTGGAAAAACTTAAAGAGATTGTATCTTTACCAGAGCAAGAAGAATGGTTGGAGCAGCCTGACTGGAAATTATTGCGCACTAAGCTGCGGGATATTCGCGATGAATGGCGTAAATATGCCGATGTTGATAATCAGAAGGCACGTAAAGTAGGTAAGCGTTACGGCGAATTAAGTCGAAAGCTAGAAACACACCTCAAGGGTGAATACGATGCCAATCTCGCTCGAAAACAGCAACTAGTTGACCGTGCACTTGCCATGTCGGCAATGGAAAGCCCAGCGATATCTCTAGACCAGCTAAAAGAACTGCAAGCCGGTTGGAAAACTGTTGGCATTACTGAACGGCGGGACGATCAGAAATTATGGAAGCAATTCCAAGAGGCCTGTGATGCGGTTTTTGCCAAACATCGGCAGAGAGTTGACGAGTCTCGTGCGGAAGAAAAAGCTCAGTCTGATGCGGCAAAAAAAGTAATTCAAGCAATCAAAGCATTGGCGAAAACAGAAGCTGGAGCCGCACCGGATGAGGCCCAGTTGAATCAGCTTCAAAAGGATTATGCGGAGTTACCAACTTTGCATGACTCTGTACAGAAGGGACTGGATCGAGATCTGCGTGGTGCAGTGGATGTGGTTCATTCAGCGGTTAGCAAATTCAAACAAAATCGTCACACTATATATTTGTTGGAAATGCGGCGGCGAGCGGATATTTGTGCCGTATTGGAAGCCTTAGATCCCGAGAAAAACGCGACAAAAATAGAAAAAACACTGCAGGAATGGGAGGTTGAAGAACTGCCCTCAGAAGCAAGTCAATTAATGGAATCCCGAAAATCAGAAGCTTTGTCTAAAAAGTTCAGCAAGTCAGATTTTGAAGCAGCTGAGCGAGAGCGTCGTTTGATTTGCATTCAATTGGAGTCCTTAAACGGAAAGGCTAGCCCTGCCGAAGACAGTGCGCTTCGCATGGAATATCAGATGGAGTCGTTAAAATCTAAAGGTTTAGGTGCAAATGCGAACTCTGATTCTAAAGCTCTTTTAGAAGGCCTTCGTAAACGCTGGTATCAAATTCCGGCGGCCGCAAAACAGGCACAAATATTATTGGATGAAAGATTCCACAAGTTGATCGAATAGTCATTTGGTGAATAAAAGCTTGGGTTCAAAAGCACTACGTCTGGGCATATTTTCAAGCCGCGTCGCAGCGGTTACTGAGGAAATGGGAGATGTCTTAAGGCGTGCTTCTTTCTCAGCCAATATAAAGGATAGATTAGATTACTCCTGTGCATTATTTGATGCTCAAGGTCAGCTGGTGGCCCAAGCTGCGCATATACCAGTGCACCTAGGCAGCATGGCTTACGCTATGACGGACCTTGTGAAAATCAGGGAATGGTGCGACGGCGATACGCTAGTGGTAAACGACCCCTTTAAAGGGGGCACTCATTTGCCGGATGTGACCCTTATTTCGCCGGTATTTTTGGAAACTGAGATGCTTGGGTTTGTCGCAAACCGCGCTCATCATGCAGATATTGGCTCCGCTTCTCCGGGTTCTATGCCGCTTTCTTCAAGCCTCGAGGAAGAGGGTGTAGTTATTCCTCCTACTCTTTTAGCTGCAGAGGGCCAAATTCTCGATCAGGTTTTCGCTGAGATTACCGCCGAGTTGGGAGAGAATTCGCGCGGCGACTTTGTGGCCCAGTGGAGTGCAAATCGCCGTGGCGTAATCCGTTTACAAGAGTTGATATCTAACTTTGGCATCATTGAGTACATGCAGTCTGTCGAGGACCTAAATAGCTATGCACGGGAACTGGCTGGCGCTAGCTATCGGCCATTACCAGAGGGCCGCTACTGCTTTGAAGATTTTTTGGATGACGATGGACAGGGCACATCAAATATTTCTATTAAAGTTTGTATAGATATAGCCGAGGGACAAATAAAAGTAGATTTTTCTGGCAGCAGTGGTGAGGTGAAAGGAAATTTAAATTGTCCGCTTACGGTAACCGCAGCGGCAGTGCTTTATGTGTTTCGTTGCCTGTTGCCGATTGATGCCCCAGCCTGCCATGGGTTATTTGATCGCATATCGATTTTTGCACCGAAAAATACCTTACTTAATGCTTCCAATCCCTCGGCTGTTGCTGCGGGCAATGTTGAAACTTCTCAACGAATAGTTGATTTGGTAATTGGTGCTTTGTCAAAGGCCCTGCCTGAACTGATGCCCGCTGCTTCTCAGGGCACTATGAATAACCTGGCAATGGGCGGCGTATCGGCTGGAATAAAATGGAGCTACTACGAAACTATATGTGGCGGCACTGGGGCTCATGCCGAGCAAGACGGTTTGAGTGCGGTGCAAAGCCATATGACCAATACACTCAATACGCCTATAGAGGTACTGGAGCATAATTTCCCTCTACGCCTGCGCAAATATAAGTTACGCAGCGATTCGGGTGGAAAGGGTAAAAATACAGGCGGTGAAGGCGTAATTCGCGAATATGAGTTTCTTGAAAACACTCAAGTCAGCCTTATATCTGAACGTAGACGATATAGGCCTTGGGGGTTAGCCGGAGGAAAACCTGGAAAACCTGGAGCCAACTTTCTCAATGACAGTCCAATTGATGGCAAGCAACAGATCGAATTACACAATGGAGATAGATTGCGCATTGAAACCCCGGGCGGAGGTGGATGGGGGTATAAATAAGCCAGGGCTAACCTAGCCAAACCAATTAATCCGAGTAAAATGCTCGGGTATATCAAAACCGAATTTTGGAGTATGTAATGAGTGACGCGACCATAGAATTAATCCGCGATCAAATTGAGAAAAACCCAGTGATTCTTTATATGAAAGGATCTCCCGATGCCCCTCAGTGTGGTTTTTCCTCAAAGGCGTCACAGGCTGTTATGGCTGCCGGCGAACGCTTTGCATTTGTTGATATATTGGCTAATCCAGAGATTCGCGCCAACCTGCCGACTTACGCAAACTGGCCAACTTTTCCGCAGCTCTGGATATCTGGTGAGTTAATCGGCGGTGCCGATATAATCACTGACATGCAAGATAAAGGTGAGTTGATGCCCTTAATTAAGGAAGCCGCTGTTACCCCTGAAGATCAAGCTAGCTAACAGTTACTGTTTAAATTTGAGCATGCAGCTGGGCTACCTGTCTCTGCATGCTCTCTAAAGTTGTCTTCGAGCCCTCGAGGGGATCACCAAACTTAACAGTCACCAACCTGCGCCTTAGGCCTAGTTTGGGGAATCCTTTTAATGCGGGTTTACCTCCGCCGTGGCTGAAATAGCTTCCCCATAGGCCCCTGATTGCCACTGGCACTACAGTTACCGGTTGCTGTTCCAATATTCGCATAACGCCACGCTTGAAAGGGATTGTTTCGCCCGCAGGGCTTAGTCGACCCTCGGGAAATATAAACACCATTTCTCCATTTCGTAGAGCGTCCACAGCAGAGCTCTCTGCTTCTTCAAATTTTTTCCTACTCTTCAATGGGGAGCTGATTGGGATAGTTCTCGCTCCACGGAATGCCCAGTTCAATACCGGTATTCGATGATATATATCTTCCATAACAAAACGCGTACGCCGATCAATGGAGCCAAAGAGAACAACAGCATCTGCATAGCTAATATGGTTGCATACCAATAGCACCGGGCCGTTTTCGGGAATATTGCCCTTATTTAGAATTTTTACTCGGTAGGCAGTTCGGGCTAAGACATATCCAACCAATCGCCAATACTCATGACTTAATTCTTTCATTTGGATTAACAATATTGGCAAACAAATGAGAGCACATAGCGTCAGGTATAGTTTAAGTGACCACTGAAATATCCCCAAGAATATGATGCTGGATAGGGACGCCACTATCATAAACAGTGCATTTAACAAATTGTTCGTTGCTACTACTCGGGCTCTAGAACTCAGTTCTGTGCGCTGCTGCAGTAGTGCATACTGAGGCACAACAAAGAGTCCACCGAACATACCGATCAAGAAAACCGATGTCGCTGCACCCAATCCGGCTGTTTGGCTAAAGACTTGTCCCGCTGATTGTAAGTAGTCCACTGGAATAGAAAACTGAGCAAAGGCCAGCCCAGAGATTATTAGTCCTATAAGCCCAACGGGAATTAAGCCGGGCTCAGTTCTACTGAACTGCGTTCGTGTACAGAAAAAAGCTCCGCTGAGTAGTCCAAAAATAAAACAGCTAACTAGGATGGAGGCCACTATTGCCTCTCCTTTGAGCACGTAGCGGGTATACATTGGTAATTGAGTTAAATAGATACTACCAATTGCCCAAAACCAACTTATTCCCAATATCGAAATCCAGGTTAAATGATCTGTGCGCGCGAATTGCGTTCCCTGTTGTGCTTGCCTCCAAAGGTTTAGGTCAAAATTCAGCTGTGGTACTCCCATAGCAACCTTTGGCAGGGCGCGAGTGGCCCCGTAGCCAATTAAGGCGATTAATATCATGCTTGGCCCTGCAATAAGCCAGAACCGCTCTAAAGTGGCTAATAGGGCGCCTAATAGCGAACCTATGGTGATAGCGATAAAGGTTCCCGCAGCAACTAGAGCATTCCCCTTTAGTATCATTCGATGAGGCAATATTTGCGGTAAATAGGCATATTTATTGGGGCCAAACATTGCCGATTGGGCGCCCAGCAAAAACAGTGTCAGATACATCAAAAACAGGGCGTCTAATGCGAAAGCGATAGTTGCTAATAAGCAGATCAAAATTTCGACAATTTTGTTCTTCTGCATCATTAGACTTTTATCCAAGTGGTCCGCTAGTTGCCCGGCGATAGGCGACAGTAGAATCATTGGCAGCAGAAATAGAATTAAAGCCAGATTGCTAAGCAAGGTAATGTTGGCGACGCTCTGATTGTTCCCAGATGCAGTCAGCTCAAAACTAATTAGGATTAATAGTGCACTTCGAAATAGGTTGTCGTTCAGAGCGCCCCCAATCTGGGCAACCATCAGCGGGACAAAACCTTTTTGTTTTTTAAGCGGTTCTAGATTTATATCCACAGACTAAAAGGATCGGCCAAGAGCAAAATCAGCGAGGTCTCTTAGGGTTTGAGTGGAATTATTGTCTGGAAGCGAGCTTAACTGGGCTTTGGCCAGTTCAACCTCGTTTTCCGCCATGTGCCTCGTATATGCCAAGCCGCCAGATTCCTGAACTGCGTTTACCACCTGCTTAATTTGGCCCGTATCTTTTTCTGATATAGACCGTCGAACCAGATCGGATTGTTCGCTCGACCCATTTGCAATTGTATATATCAATGGAAGTGTCGCCTTTCCTTCTGCCAGGTCATCGCCCATGTTTTTGCCGAGAGCCTCGGAGTCGCCGGTATAGTCAAGCACATCGTCTTGCAGTTGGAATGCCATGCCCAGATGGTTGCCATAGGCGGCAAGCTTACTTTGTTGAGAAGCGTTTGCGTCTGACAAAATTGCCGCACATTCGGTAGCTGCTGCAAATAGCACTGCGGTTTTCTTACGCACAACCTCCAGGTAGTTTTCTTCAGTAGTATCTGGATCGCCAGCATTAATAAGCTGCTGAACCTCTCCCTCTGCAATGATATTGGTAGTATCAGCCAGTAGGGCCATAATCCCCGGATTTCCAAGTTGAACCATTAGCTGGAAGGCTCGCGAATAAAGGAAATCGCCCACCAAAACCGCCGAGCTGTTGCCCCAGCGCTCATTTGCTGTGTCTCGTCCGCGTCGCCGGTCAGATTCATCTACAACATCATCGTGCAGGAGTGTGGCGGTGTGAATGAACTCGATTATCGCAGCGAGTTTTACGGATTCATCGGCGTCGCTTTCTAGTGCTTTCACAACCAAGAGGACTGAAACAGGTCGCAGGCGTTTACCTCCGCCTTCAACGATATAGTTTCCAATATTCTCGACCAGTGACACATCTGAATAGAGTTCGTCGACGATCATTTTGTTGAGCTGTTGGAACTCCGTTTCTACAGCTTTATGGAATGACAGCATTTACTGCTTTGGCCTCTGTGTTTTTATTATGAGAAATTTGGAGCGATGCTAGGAGTGGCCTAAGCTTAAGTCAAGCGCAGTCAATCTCAAAATTTAAGCAAATTTTATCTGAAAAAGGCGATATTTTGGGCGTTTTAGGCACTAGTTACCCATTACTGCAAATAAAGCTCAGAAATGTATTGTATGGCGATAGCAATTTTCGTAAAATCGCCGCCCTCGCAAATCGGGTCAGTTGGCTCGGAATATCCGGAGAATCGCGCGATGTACGCAGTAATTGAAAGTGGTGGCAAACAGCATAAAGTTGTGGAAGGAGAAGTTCTACGTCTTGAAAAGCTGGATGGCGCCGCAGGGGACAAAGTCAACTTTGACAAAGTTCTGATGGTAGCCGAAGGCGACAAAGTCACTTTGGGTGAGCCTTACGTAACGGGCAGTAATGTAACCGCAGAAGTTGTGGAGCAGGGTCGTGGTGACAAAATCACCATTATCAAATTCCGCCGTCGTAAGCATCACCGTAAGCAAGCTGGCCATCGTCAGTCGTTTACCGCAGTTAAAATAACCGGTATTTCTGTTAAGAAGCCACGCGCAAAGGCGGAGCCAAAAGCAGAAGTAGAAGTCGCAGCAGCCGAGGAGTAATCTGAAATGGCACATAAGAAAGCAGGTGGTAGTACTCGTAACGGTCGCGATTCGGAAAGTAAGCGACTTGGTGTAAAACGTTACGGCGGAGAAATGGTTCAAGCGGGCGAAATTATAATTCGTCAACGAGGAACTCAATTTCACCCAGGTGCAAACGTAGGTATAGGTAAAGACCATACGTTGTTTGCCAAATCCGAAGGTGAAGTAAGTTTTTCGGTACGTGGTCCAAAAAATAGAAGATTTGTGGATATTCAAGCTGGCGCTTAGCCAGTACTGAATAGTAAAAAACAAATTTCTAGAAAGGGGCTTAAGGCCCCTTTTTTTGTGCCTCAGCTAATGGGGTCTTTCTTTAGCTTATAATCTGCCGTCATTTTAACCAATGCCCGAGCAGTAAATAATAGAGTTTAAAAATGAAGTTCGTAGATGAAGCCACAATTAAGGTAAATGCTGGAAAGGGTGGCAATGGCTGTATGAGCTTTCGCCGCGAAAAGTATATTCCCAATGGCGGCCCAGACGGTGGCGACGGCGGCGATGGAGGCAGCGTTTACCTAGTTGCAAACGAGAACCTGAATACACTGATTGATTTCCGTTATACACGCCACTATCGAGCTGAGAGCGGGAAGCAGGGCTCCGGCAAAGATAAGCGCGGGAAATCTGGCCAGGATTTGGTATTGCAGGTACCAGTGGGCACTACTGTTCTTGAAAATGAAACTGGTGATATTGTCGGTGATCTAACCAATGCCGGAGATAAATTGTTGATTGCTCAGGGTGGATTCCATGGTTTGGGCAATGCTAGATTCAAATCCAGCGTAAATCGAGCGCCGCGGCAGACATCGAATGGCAGTATGGGCGAAGAGATAGATTTTCGTCTGGAGCTGAAGTTGCTCGCTGATGTTGGGCTTTTAGGTTTGCCGAACGCGGGTAAATCTACCATGGTTAGCTCAATATCCGCTGCTACTCCTAAAATAGCTGATTATCCTTTCACCACTCTGATACCTAGCTTGGGTGTAGTGCGCATTGATGCAATGCGATCTTTTGTGGCTGCGGATATACCAGGATTGATTGCGGGTGCCGCTCAAGGGGAAGGGTTGGGTATCCGGTTCCTTAAGCACCTAACGCGCAATAGGTTGCTATGGCATTTGGTCGATGTTGCTCCTCTGGACGAATCTGATCCACTGGATGCCATTGAAACGCTAATTGAAGAGATTGAAGAATTTAGCCCTACATTGGGCGAACGAGAGCGTTGGCTAGTATTGAATAAGACAGATCTAATTTCAAAAGAAGATCTCGAGCGCCTCAAGCAGCGGGTACAGGATGAACTTGGCTGGCAGGGTCGATTATTCTGCACCTCGGGTGTGGGCAAAATGGGTATAGACGAACTTTGCTATGAGACCTTCGATTGGCTAGAAGAACGTAAGCGCATGGAAGGCGAAAATGAAGAGGTTGCGCAAGCGGAATTAAAGACTCAGAAAGATATGCAAAGGGAGTCGAGAGAGTCTATCGATAGGCTCGCAGACGCGCGTAAACTGACACGTAAGCAAGAAGTTGAAGAGCAAGATGATGATGACGATCATGATGTTGAAATCGTCTATGTTCGAGATTAGATACAGAGTATTAGATGGGAGTAGCTAAAGTTGGATCGTAATCAGCTCAAAACCTCCGGGCGCTGGGTTATCAAAATCGGTAGTGCGGTTCTTACCAACGATGGATTGGGGCTAGACCTTGCCCGTATAAGAGACTGGGTCACAGATATTGCCGCATTACGTGATTCTGGACATGAGGTTGTATTGGTATCTTCTGGTGCCGTGGCAGAAGGTCTAGTTCGCTTAGGCTGGACCAGTAGGCCAAAAACTGTACATGAGTTGCAGGCAGCTGCCGCTGTTGGTCAAACAGGTCTTGTACAGGCTTACGAAACTGAATTTGCGCAGTATAAAGTGCGAACCGCACAAATATTGTTAACCGCGGATGATCTGTCCGATAGGCAGCGCTATTTAAATGCACGCAGCTCAATTCAAGAACTGATTAAACTTGGTGTCGTTCCTATTATTAACGAGAACGATACCGTTGGTACCGAAGAAATACGCTTTGGCGATAACGACACCCTCGCTGGCTTGGTCTGTAATCTTGTGGAGGCGGATAGATTGGTTATTCTCACCGATCGAGATGGCTTGTACGACGCGGACCCAGAATCAAACAAGAATGCGAAGTTAGTATCTACGGCTAATTCTGGCGACAAAAGTCTCGAGAAAATGGCTGGAACCGGCGCCGGTGCGCTAGGTCGCGGCGGAATGGCCACCAAACTAAAAGCGGCGGCTTTGGCTGCTAGATCAGGGGCTAGCTGCCTGATCGCAAACGGGCGCGAGAGCCAAATAATTTCGCGCCTTGCAGCTGGGGAAAATCTGGGTACTCTGTTACTAGCGGGCACAACTCCCGTCGGAGCCCGAAAACAGTGGTTAGCGGGACAGCTTCAGGTTAAAGGAAGTTTAACTCTTGACCAGGGTGCTGCTAAGGTTCTTTGCGAAAGCGGTCGTAGTTTACTTCCGGTAGGTGTTACGTCCATCAGCGGCGAGTTTGTCAGAGGAGAACTAGTTAGCTGTATAAATGAAGAAGGTCGTGAACTTGCTCGAGGACTAGTCAACTTCAGTGCAGAAGATGCAAATAGGATTATCGGCAAGCCTAGTTCACAGATATCTTCTATCTTGGGTTATTGTGATGATGAAGAGATTATTCATCGCGACAATCTGGTTTTAACAAGCGCCTGAGGAGAGATTAAAATGACATTATTTAAATCACACCTCTACCAGATGTCTGCTTATGAGCCGCCTTTGGAAGGCAGATCAGTTAAAAAGCACCTGCTGTTGGATTTCAACGAACGCACTCTGCGTATTGATTCGGAAATAGAGAAAGCGCTCACCAAATTTATCAAAAGCGGCGCTTTGCAAAAATATCCATCCTACGGGGATATTACTGCTCGTGTAGCGGCTTATGCGGGCGTGCCTGAATCAAATCTTATGATCACTAACGGATCTGATCAGGGCATTGATCTAGTTATAAGAGCGGTTTGTGGCCCTGGCGATGAGGCCATTATTCCGGCACCGAGCTTTGCCATATACCGGCAATTTGCAGAGGTCGAGAACGTTACTGTTATTGAGCCTTTATATACTCAGGAGGGCGGGTTTCCCACATCGGATGTTATTGGACTTGTAGGTAGCAGAACGCGTTTGGTGGTTATTCCAAATCCTAATAATCCTTCCGGAACTGCAGTTCCTCGCGAAGAAATCGAGCAGATATTACAGGCGGCGCCGAATGCTGCTGTATTGATCGACGAATGTTATTACGAATATCTCGGTGAAACTGTTGCAGACCTTTGTGACGCATATCCAAATTTACTGGTAACTCGCACATTTTCAAAAACCTGGGGCCTGGCGTCCCTAAGGTTAGGCTTTCTAATTAGTAATTCGGAAAATATAAATCAGCTTTTGAAAATCCGTGGACCTTACGACATAAATCAACTTGCGGTAGTAGCAGTAGAAGCAGCACTGGAAAATCCCCAATATACAAAAGACTACATTAAAGAAGTTATGAAGAAGTCCAAGCCGGCATTGGAAAAATGGTGTCGTGGCCGCAAAATCGAGTTTTGGCCTAGCCGTGCAAACTTTCTCTGGGCTTTCCCGCCAAAGGCTTCGGAATTGGCGGAGTTTCTACAAGAACAGAATATATTAGTTCGCCCAAAGAAAGACGCTATGGGGCGCATGGGATTGAGGATAAATTTGGGTACGGTCGAACAGACAGAAAAACTAATAACCGCTCTAAATAAATTTTACATCTGACACAAAAAAACCGGCATAAGCCGGGTTTTTTGCTGCTCTAATGCCTAGCTAGTACTCAGGCTACAGAGAGCGTTTTTACCTGTGCATTCATACGGCTCTTATGACGAGCGGCTTTATTCTTGTGAATAATGCCTTTGTCAGCCATGCGGTCAATAACCGGTACAGCAGCTTCGTATGCAGCTTTTGCGGCTTCACCGTCTTTCGCTTCAATAGCGGCGTAAACATTTTTGATATAGGTGCGAACCATTGAACGCAGGCTAGCGTTATGGATGCGGCGCTTTGTGTTTTGACGAGCGCGTTTTTTAGCTTGTGCTGAATTTGCCATGGTTTATCGCAAGTTCCGTATATAGTCTGAATTTGAGGCGCGCAACTATGCCGATAGGCATGCGAATTGTCAATAAAGATTGCAACTTAAAATAGATTCAATTGAAGGGCAAAATGACCTATCTTTCACTGCGACAAGAGCTACGTAAACCACTCTGACAAGCAATGCAGTCTGTAGTCGTTGTAAACTCGCGTTCTCAAGCTATTAAAGTTTTATAAAACAATAAGCCCTAGGCCGTTGGAAATTACTCTTTGAATTCTGATAAGACACCACAAAAAGCTAAGCACGGCATGTTACGAGCCACTTCCAGTGTCGGAACGGCAACTATGTCTTCTCGTATTCTTGGCTTGGTTAGGGATGTTGTATTTGCGCGTCTTATTGGGGCCAGTGAGGCGGCAGATGCCTTTTACGTAGCCTTTAAACTGCCTAACTTTTTTCGCCGCTTATTCGCAGAAGGTGCTTTCAATACGGCTTTTGTACCGGTGTTATCCGATTATCGTAATCACCGAGAGCACAGTGAAGTTCAAAACCTTGTTAACAGAACCTTTGCAGCTCTAACCGGAGTGTTACTGATACTAACCGTGGTGGTGGTGGTTTTTTCACCCGCAGTCATGGCTGTATACGGTATGGGGTTTATGGATGAGCCCGAGAAGTTTCAACTTGCAAGTGAAATGCTGCGCATCACATTTCCCTACCTGCTCCTTATTTCGTTAACTGGCTTTGCAGGGTCTATTTTAAATAGCTATGACCGTTTTTCCGTACCCGCAATAACCCCAATCTTTTTAAATATCTCTTTAATTTCAGCGGCGCTATTTGCGGCTCCCTATTTTGAGCAGCCAGTATTTGCATTGGCCTGGGGTGTGCTTGTGGCTGGCGTTATCCAGTTACTTTTTCAGTTGCCGTTTTTGGCAAGTATCCACCTTCTTCCTCGGCCGGTACTCAGTTTTAAAGATCCTGGTGTAAGTCGCATATTCAAGCTGATGATTCCCGCCATGTTCGGTGTGTCCGTGGGTCAGATAAATCTTCTGCTTGATACTATTTTGGCGACTTTTCTGCCCGGTGGCAGTGTTTCTTGGCTGTATTACTCAGACAGGTTGATGGAATTACCCTTGGGTGTTTTTGGCGTGGCAATTGCAACCGTTGCTTTACCAAATTTATCCCGGCAGCGATTTGGGGAAAATCCAACTGCCTTTGGAGAAATGCTGCTTTGGTCCGTGCGCATGGTTGTTCTCGTCGGATTGCCAGCGGCAGTGGCTTTAATACTTTTAGCTGAGCCAATTTTGACAACATTGTTCCAGTACGGAGAAATGTTGGCTACTGATGTTGCTATGGGTAGTTATAGCCTACAAGCCTATACACTTGGATTGCTGGCCTTTATGTTGGTTAAGGTACTCGCTACAGGTTATTTTGCACGAGAAGATACCAAAACTCCTGTGCGAATAGGCATCTATGCGATGGTTACCAACATGGTTTTGAATCTGGTATTTGTATTGCTATTTCATCTACTGTGGCAAATTGGGCATGTAGGTCTGGCTTTGGCTACCTCAGCGTCGGCCTGCCTCAACGCAGCACTACTGTATCGGGGATTGCGTAGGTCAGAGCAAATGCCCTCTATTTGCCTCTTAAGGCCGTTTTTTCTTCAAGTAGCATTGGGACTTGCACTGATGAGCTTGGTTTTGGTAGTAGGTACCTCATATTGGAGTACTTGGACGGATTGGTCAGCCTGGCATCGGATATGGCGTTTAGCGGTGCTCTGCGCGCTTGGCGGAGGCTTCTATCTATTCGGGTTAGTAGTTGCTGGTGCAAGGCCTAGAGACTTTCAAATGAGATCGGCTTGATAGCTACTCGCTAAAGGCTGACAGGGTTATACTGCACGCCTTTTGCGCGACAATGACAACCGTCTCAAATATTCACCACAAAGTATCTACAGATCGAGGTTTTGACGAGCCTTGCGGTGTGGCTATTGGTTCTTTCGATGGCGTGCATCTAGGGCACCAAGCCATTGTTCGCCGTGTCGTCGAAGAATCAAACCGTTTGGGATTAAAGTCTAGGCTGCTAACTTTTTATCCACGGCCGAGCGAATACTTCGCTCCGGATAAAATCATGCCCTCATTAATGAGTTGGCGAGAAAAAGTCTGCTATTTGTCGGGATTGGGATTGGATGATGTTATTTGCATGCCCTTCAATAAGGGACTCAGCCGCTTAAGCGCAGAGAGATTTATCCAGGATATTTTGATTCGAGGTTTAAACGCAAAATACCTAAGTGTTGGTGCTGATTTTCGATTTGGTGCAGGTCGAGTTGGTGACACCGAGCTGCTTAAAAAAGTAGGTATTGAATCCGGTTTTAATGTTGAGATAGCCGAGACACAAACATACGCGCATTCTCGGATCAGTAGTACCCGCATTCGGGAAAGTTTGTTGCAGGGCGATTTAAAAACTGCAGAGCTTATGCTTGGCCGCCCCTATAGTTTGGCGGGGAGGGTTATTCGAGGTAATCAGCTGGGTAGGCAGATGGGAGTTCCGACTGCAAATGTGCATCTAAGGCGTTCAAGAATATGTGTAAATGGCGTTTACGCAGTAAGTGCCAGATGTGAGGGGGAGCCTCTAAACGGTGTGGCAAATATTGGATTTCGACCCACCGTGGACAAGCTTGAAAAACCGCTATTGGAAGTGCACTTGCTCGACTATGATGGAGACCTATACGGCAAGCAGTTGGAAGTTGAATTGCTGCATAAGATTCGCGGCGAACAAAAGTTTGATTCCTTGCAGCTATTACAGCAGCAGATATTGAGAGACGTTGAAGAGGCGAGAAGCTGGCATCTTGGTCGAACTTCTTCCAATTCCTAAAAATAAAGAAAATTACTGTTAATACATGAACGACACTACAGATAACACCAGCAACACCACAAGCGATAATAAAAGCGACGAGAAAGTCGACTATAAAAGCACGCTAAATTTGCCAAATACCGGGTTTCCGATGAAGGCCAATTTGGCGAATCGCGAACCTGCACGTTTAAAAAAGTGGCAGGAAGATGATGTGTACGCAAAGATTAGAGATGCGCGTAAAGGCCGTGAGCAGTTTATTTTGCACGATGGACCTCCTTACGCAAATGGCGATATCCATATCGGTCATGCCGTAAATAAAATTCTAAAAGACTTTATCGTTAAAAGCAGAACCCTCGACGGATTTGATGCGCCTTATATTCCGGGCTGGGATTGCCATGGGTTGCCGATTGAGCACCAGGTTGAAAAAAAGATCGGTCGAGCCGGAAGTAAAGTAGACCACACCACATTCAGAGCAAAGTGCAAAGAGTACGCTCTTAAGCAGGTCGATCGTCAGCGGCTCGATTTTATTCGGCTAGGTGTATTTGGAGATTGGGATAAACCCTATTTGACGGTAGATGCAAAAGTTGAAGCAGATATTATCCGTGCCCTTGGGAAAATCATTAAGAATGGTCATCTGCATAAGGGCGTTAAGCCCGTTTATTGGAGCGTTGTCGGCGGTTCCGCCTTAGCTGAGGCGGAAGTGGAATATCAGGATAAAACCTCCTGGTCTATCGACGTTAGCTATGCTTTTGAATCTTCTGCAGAAGCTCAAGCCAAAACAGCATTGGGCATTGAATCCTCAGATTTGCCTTTAAATGTAGTTATTTGGACTACAACTCCCTGGACACTGCCTTCAAGCCAAGCCGTTAGCTTAAATCCCGAGTTGGACTATGTGGGCCTAGTCAGCGACTCGGGCGATCAAATGTATGTGGTTGCGGAGGCGTTGGTTGAGACCTTTGTTGAGCGCGTTGGCTGGTCTGATTTTCAGAAAACTGGCAGTTCCAAAGGCGCGGTATTTGAGGGGTTAAATCTACAGCACCCATTCTATGAACGGTTACTGCCTATTTTGTTGGGTGACCACGTTACAACTGAAGCTGGTACTGGAGCAGTCCACACTGCGCCGGATCACGGCGAAGACGATTTTCGGGTGGGCCGAAAGCATGGGATTGGTGTTTTAAATTATGTGAATGATCACGGGCTATTTCGCGATCAGGTGGAGTTTTTTGCTGGAGAGCATGTCTACAAAGTAGACCCACTGATATTGGAAAAATTGCGTGAGAACAACCGACTCTTGGCTGCCAGCCAATTTCGCCATAGCTATCCCCATTGCTGGAGGACTAAAACGCCTCTGATCTATCGAGCCACTCCGCAGTGGTTTATCAGCATGCGCCAAAATGGCCTGCTGGATCGTGTAAAAGAGTTAGTGGAAGAGGTTCGCTGGATACCTGATTGGGGTAGGGCGCGTATCGACTCTATGTTAGATACTAGTCCGGATTGGTGTATTTCTCGGCAGAGAACCTGGGGTGTGCCCATTGCGCTTTTTGTGCATCGTGAAACGGAAGAGCTTCATCCAGATACATCAAAGCTAATCGAAGAGGTGGCTCGCAGAGTTGAAGAAAATGGTATGGACGCTTGGTTTGAGGCCAATGCGGAAGACTATCTGCAAGCTGACGCTTCCGAGTATCGTATGGTTACTGACACCCTGGATGTTTGGTTTGACTCAGGTGTAACCCATTTTTCGGTTTTGGAGCAAAGGGAAGAGCTACGCAATCCAGCGGATTTGTACCTGGAAGGCTCAGATCAACATAGAGGTTGGTTTCAATCTTCGCTAAAAACCTCAGCTGCTATCAATAACGCTTCTCCCTATAAAGAAGTATTAACCCATGGTTTTGTGGTGGATGCCGAGGGCAAAAAAATGTCCAAGTCCATGGGCAACGTGGTTGCTCCACAATCTGTGATGAATCAGCTAGGAGCAGACGTATTAAGACTATGGGTAGCTTCTACCGACTCTTCTAGTGAGATGACTGTATCTGACGAGATACTTAAGCGAACTTCAGATTCCTATCGGCGGATCCGCAATACTGCACGGTATTTATTGGCAAACTTGCACGGATTTGATCCTCAACAATCTATGCTACCAGATGCCGAACTTCTGGAAATGGATAGATGGATACTGGGCCGCGCCAATGATTTGCAGCAAGAAATTATTTCGGATTACCAAAACTATCGATTTCACGGGATCTACCAAAAGCTGCACAATTTTTGTGTAGGAGATCTTGGCGCTTTTTATCTAGATGTTATTAAAGACCGAATTTATACCTGCCCTGAAGATAGTGCTGCAAGGCGCTCTGCACAGACAGCTATATTTCATATAGCAAATGCATTGGTACGATGGATAACACCGATTTTAAGCTTTACTGCCGACGAGATTTGGGAGTTTTTACCAAGAACAGAATCAGGTGTATTTGAGGCCGAGTGGTATACAAAAATGCCGATTCTTGGCTCAGATGCCAAGCTATCTTCAGAAGATTGGCAGCGGATAATGCAAATTCGTGAGCAGGTAAATCAGAACATCGAACTTAGGCGTGGTGAAGGAGAGATTGGCGGTGCATTAGAGGCCGAGGTAGATCTATACCTTGGTTCAAATGATTATCGTTTGCTGGATATTCTGGGCGCAGAACTTAGGTTTGTACTTATTGTTTCTGCAGTTCGCATCCACTCAGGGTATGAAGCTGGTGCTTCCGAATTGGAGATTAAAATATCCAAGAGCAGTGACAAAAAATGTGTCCGCTGTTGGCACCATCGGGAGGATGTGGGATCTAGTATTGATCACCCTGAGATTTGCTCCAGGTGTGTTGACAATATAGCTGGCGATGGCGAGGTGCGGCATTTTGCCTAACCGGCTTTTGTCTAACTGGTCATGGTATTTGGGCGCAGCTGTTTGGGTGTGCCTAGATCAGTGGACTAAGTGGTTAGCGGATACCATGCTTAGTTATGGTCGCGCGCAGGAAGTTCTGCCTGTATTCGATCTAACCCTGCTCTACAACCGCGGCGCGGCCTTTAGTTTTCTTAGCGATGCCGGTGGCTGGCAGCGATGGATGTTTTCTGTACTGTCTGCGGCGGTCTCTATTTTCCTGATTATTGAGATCCCTCGACAGAAAAGCCTATATTCAAGATTAGCTTTCGCAATGATTTTGAGTGGCGCTTTGGGTAATTTGATCGACCGCGTACGATTGGGGTATGTGATCGACTTTGTGCATGTGCATTGGCAAGAGCACTATTTTCCTGCATTTAATTTGGCTGACGCCGCTATCAGCATTGGCGTATGCTTTCTGCTAATAGATTGGTATTTAATAGAGAGAAAAGAGAAGAATGCTTGAAGTAAGCCCAGGAACGCTGGTCCATTTAAACTTTGCTATTCGTCTGGAAGATGGCTCGCTAATCGATTCAAACCTGGACAACGACCCGGTTAAGTTTGAGGTTGGCGACGGTTCGTTACTATTTGGCTTTGAGAAGCAACTGTTTGGCATGAAAGCGGGTGAGGCTGCGGTATTTCCGGTTGACGCGGAAGACGGTTTTGGCGTGCACAACCCCGACAATGTTCAAAAAATAAAAGCAGATCAATTTGAGGACGTAGAGCCGGAAATTGGCATGATTATGGGGTTTTCTGACCCTGCGCAGGGCGAAGTTCCTGGTGTGGTCTGTGAAATCGGCGACGAATATATATCCGTTGATTTTAATCATCCCCTGGCAGGTCGGAAATTGGAGTTTGATGTTAAAATCCATTCCGTAGAACCGGCGCAAAGCCATTAGTCCGCGAACAGAGAGCCACTAGTTATGACAATGGAACTTGTTTTAGCCAATCCCAGGGGTTTTTGTGCGGGAGTCGATCGTGCAATTGATATAGTTAATCGTGCCCTGGACGTATTTGGCCCTCCCATTCATGTCCGACACGAAGTTGTACACAACAAATATGTAGTTGATCAGTTGCGACAGCGAGGCGCGATCTTTGTTGATGAATTAATTGAGGTGCCTGATGGCGCTATTGTTATTTTTAGCGCCCACGGCGTTTCCAAAGCGGTTCAGAATGAAGCGAAACAAAGAGGCTTGAAGGTATTTGATGCGACCTGCCCATTGGTCACCAAAGTGCATTTAGAAGTCACACAATTTAGTAAGTCCGGTTGGGAATGCGTTCTAATTGGACACCAAGGACACCCGGAAGTGGAAGGTACTATGGGACAGTACGACACCTCTCACGGCGGAAAAATTTATCTGGTAGAAGATGAAGAGGATGTTAAAAATCTGCAAGTAAATGACCCTAAATGTTTGGCCTTTGTAACCCAAACTACACTTTCTATGGATGATACCGCTAGGGTAATAGATGTATTGCGAAGCCGCTTTCCCGAAATTCGAGGTCCTCGCAAAGACGATATTTGCTACGCAACTCAAAATAGACAAGATGCCGTGAAACAATTGGCATTAGAGTCAGATCTGGTTCTAGTGGTGGGTTCGGTAAATAGTTCGAATTCAAATAGGCTAAGAGAGTTGGCTGAACGCTGTGGAACCGAGGCCTACCTAATTGACAGTGCTGAGGATATTGAATCTTCCTGGTTAGTGAGTAAAAAATCTATCGGGGTAACTGCCGGCGCTTCAGCACCGGAAATATTAGTTGAGGAAGTTATTCAATCACTGAGAGATCTGGGAGCGACCGATCCCCGAAATGGCAGTGGTATCGAGGAAAATGTGCATTTTTCGCTTCCGCGAGAGTTGCGCGTCTAGGACTTTGTTAGCAATTAAATCTATCAATATATTGATAGATTTGATGAAAGCGTATTCCTGCCTGGATATCAGTCTGGATATACTTGAGAATATAACCAGAGCAAACCAAATGAGATTTGTCGCAAGATAAAGCTTTGGCGAAAGGATTTGTAAAAAACTGCTATTTAGGCTGATTGCGTAGCTCAATAACAGGACGGCAGAAACCCCCAAGCGGTATACTCGAAAAATTCGTTGGGCGTTATCAACCGGATTCAGTTTTATATCTCCTCTTTTTTTGGACGAGCAAATGGTAACTGATCTGTCGCCAACGACACACCTTCATATTTACAATTGATCGAATTAGAAAATTGAAAATTCTTGTAGCGCAGTTTAATCCTCATGTTGGCGACCTTGATACCAACGCAGCCCGAATAATTGAGACTATCAAAGATGGTCAAAATCAGGGTGCCGAATTAATACTATTTCCTGAGCTCGCACTTTGTGGATACCCACCAGAGGATCTATTGCTGCGACCAAGCATGATGATTCGAATTGAACGTGCGCTGCAAAATATCTCACGCGCGGTAACTTCCACAGTGGTGGTATTGGGTTTTCCCTGGGAAGAGGCTGGAATCAGGTATAACGCTGCAGGCGTAATAGAGAATGGTGAATTGGTTGATTTGTACCGCAAAAGAGAGCTTCCAAATTATCGCGTTTTTGATGAAAGACGATATTTTTCGCCAGGTGATTCAAGCTGTGTTTTTTCTGTTTGTGGTACTCAGATAGGCATAACTATTTGTGAGGACCTGTGGCATGAGGGGCCAATTACTGAAGCAGTCAAAGATGGCGCTGAATTAATTGTAAATATCAACGCGTCGCCCTTTCATGTGCACAAGCATCAACAGAGAGTAGAAGTGCTCGTTAATCAGGCTCGTAAGCATTGCGTTCCGATTCTCTACGCCAACATGGTTGGTGGTCAGGATGAGCTGGTTTTTGACGGTGATTCAATGCTTGTGGACGCTACCGGTGAAATTCGATATCAGGCTTCTTGGTTCTCTGAAACTTCCGACTTGTTGGAAGTTCAACCAGCTAGCGGATTGATTGAAGCGCCTATCGCGGTTGTCACAGACAAGTTAGAGGCAACATATAACGCTTTGGTATTAGGTGTGCGGGATTATGTTGAAAAGAACAAGTTCTCAAATGTTGTATTGGGACTGTCTGGTGGCATCGATTCCGCTCTTACGCTGGCAATCGCTGTTGATGCACTGGGTGCGGATCGAGTTCGAGCGATAATGATGCCCTTTCACTATACCTCTGACCTGAGTCGCAATTTAGCCGCGCAGCAAGCAAAGACCATGGGTGTGCACTATCGTTCCATAGGTATTGAAGCTATTTTTGATCAATTTACCGCATCCCTGGCGGACGAATTTGCGGCCTTTGAGCCGGATGTGACAGAGCAGAATATTCAAGCGCGTATACGAGGCGTAATTCTAATGGCCATTTCCAACAAGGAAGGCTCTTTAGTTCTTACTACCGGAAATAAGAGCGAGGTCGCAGTTGGTTATTCGACTTTGTACGGAGACATGGCTGGCGGATTTGATGTTCTTAAGGATGTATTGAAAACCCGGGTGTACGAACTGGCCAATTGGCGCAATCAGATCGCCGAAGTTATTCCCGAAGAAGTGATAACTCGCGCCCCTTCTGCTGAGCTGGCACCCGGACAAGTCGACCAAGATTCGCTTCCTGACTACAGCGAACTTGACTCGATCCTAGAGAGCTACATCGAATTAGATATGAGCGCGGCGTCCATTGTTGCTCTGGGTTTTGCCGATGAAACCGTAGAAAGGGTGGTGAAGTTGGTGGATCGCAATGAATACAAACGTCGCCAAGCGCCTATAGGTCCGCGGATATCGCAGCGGGCTTTTGGAAGAGACAGACGTTATCCCATTACAAATGCATGGCAGCCAGGGGATTAAAAGAGAATGAAAAGCACTCCAACCCGCGGAGTACTTAATCTAGGATTGTAATAATTCTACTGAAGTTCGGGGTTATAGATTGCACGTGTATCAAAACCCAATGGATCAGGTTGGTCAACTATGCCAAAGGTAACTCTATTCAACCAAGAGCGTTTAACGCCACCAACTATGTCACGCTCGCGTAAATTACCCTCTGCATCCAGCGCCGGATGCTCTGGATAGTTTTCCCGTAGTACTGCTATTGAATTCTCGGCTAATTCTGGCTTGCCGAGCAGTGTATAACCTTGGGCCATAACCGCTAGGCCGTCCGGCACAGCAGGCGAGCCTTGAAAGCTTTCAATTACATACCTACCCCTATTTGTGGCGGCTAGGAATGCGCCTCGGTCAAAATAGTAGTTTGCAACATTAATTTCGTGGCGAGCCAGCATATTACGAAGGTAAATCATGCGTTTTCTAGAATCTGGCGCGTATTCACTGTTTGGGAAGCGGGCTAGAAACTCAGAGAAAAATGAGAAAGATTCTCTGGCACTTCCGGGATCACGTTTGGTTACATCCAAAGGTAGGAAGTTGCCGATAAAGGAGCTTTCTTGATTGAAGGAAATGAGCCCGCGCATATAGTAAGCGTAGTCCACATCAGGATGTTCCGGATGCAGGCGAATAAACCGATCTGCCGTGGCTGTAGCTGAATCGTACTGGCCACCGCGGAAATAAGCGTAAATCAAATCGAGCTGAGCCTGCTCGGCAAATAGACCGAAGGGAAATTGAGCTTCAAGCGCCTGTAAAAACTGCGCTGCTATAGAAAACTGGGAGCTTTCGATAAGGCCGGAAGCTTCTTCGTAGAGTTCGGTTTCTATCATCCCCGCGCCAACTTGCTCTTCATCGCGGTCTCCAAAGAAGGAGCAACCGCTAATAAGTAAAATACAGGCGAGAGGAAAGGATTTTTTTACAAGCAAAGCGATCAATTGTGGCAAAGTAGGATTCTGCATAGAATGTTCGAATAGGATGCAATTAAAACATACCGAGATCATGGAACCAACGATATTAGAAATTGAACCGGATGAAATACACGAAACTCTTGTGCAACTGGAGTCTGTCGTGCAAACAGTACCGCCGGAATTAGCAGGACAACGATTGGATCGCGCAGCGGCCAATTTGTTCCCCGAATATTCAAGAAGTCGAATTCAGCTCTGGATAGACGGGGGAGAGCTACTGGTTGACGGCCAAAAAAAGCGTCGAAGAGATGCGGTAGTAGTCGGAATGAAGCTAAATCTAAACCCTGTTACAGAATCTCAGGGCGATTGGCAGCATCAGGATATTTTCTTCCCGGTAGTCTATGAAGACGAAGATATCTTGGTTGTAGACAAGCCTGCTGGTTTGGTAGTGCACCCCGGAGCTGGAAACTGGGATGGTACGTTGCTGAATGGCTTGATACATAAGTACCCAGGCCTGATAGAAATTCCAAGAGCCGGCATTGTTCATCGGCTGGATAAAGATACTACTGGCTTGATGGTGGTTGCCAAAAACCTAGTGGCTCAAAACAATCTGGTAAAACAACTGCAAGCCAGAAGTGTTACTCGTTTGTATAAGGCTATTGTATTCGGCGGGCCAACGGCCTCAGGAAAGATAGATGAACCGATGGGGCGCAATCCAAAAAACCGACTAAAAATGGCGGTTGTTGCAAATGGGAAGGAGGCAATCACAGCGTATCGTGTTAAGCAGAAATTTAATTCCCACAAACTTCTGGAGCTAAAACTAGAAACTGGCAGAACGCATCAAATTCGCGTCCATATGGCGCACAAAAACTGGCCAATACTGGGAGACCCTTTATATGGCGGTAAATCTAGACTACCTAAAGGTTGCAGTGAAGAGTTGCGAGCCGCGATTGAAGGCTTTCCTCGACAAGCTTTGCATGCATTTCGGCTACAGCTTAATCATCCAAAATCTGGTGAATTAGTTTCATGGGGTAGCCCGCTAGCTACAGATATGCAGGCCATGCTAGAAGTACTAAAAGACAATGACTGAGGGCCCCATGGAATTGATTATTCCAGATTGGCAGATTTCTCCTCCAGTTAATTCACTGGTGACGACCCGAGCGGGTGGTAATAGCCCAGAACCTTGGCATTCATTTAATTTAGGAGTTAATACAGGGGATAGCTGGCAAAACATTCAGGCCAACAGGTTACTGCTTTCAACTCATCTCCCGTCGAACCTGAAAATTCAATGGCTAAAACAGGTCCACGGTAGCAAGAGCTTTACTGCTGATACCGGGACTTCAGAAGTCCTGCCGACAGCCGATATTTGTTATAGCCGTAGTTCTGGAGTGGCCTGTGCGGTGCTCACCGCAGATTGTTTACCCATATTGATATGTAATTCTGCGGGTTCAGAGGTGGCAGCTGTGCACGCTGGATGGCGGGGCCTAGTGGACGGAGTGCTAGCGAAGGCTTTGGCAAACTTTTCTTCGTCGGCCAAAGATTTGTCCATATGGATAGGCCCCGCTATTAGCGTCGACGTTTTTGAAGTTGGTCGGGAGATTGTAGAAGCTATGATACAAGCAGGCCTATTTAAGGCTGATGAGCTGGATAACCTGTCGAAGCCACATCAAACCGATATGGATAAAATATATTTGGATCTATTTGGTATTGCACGGAATGAACTTTTGTCTTTGGGCGTAGAACACATCTCTGGTGGCCAATATTGCAGTTACCTTGATGAAGAAAGATTTTATTCATACCGCCGAGATGGTGAAACAGGCCGAATGGCCAGTTTAATTTGGATTGATGCCTAAATAGATTAAAAATCTGACTTTGATTTAACTCAACTTTGTCACGATGGGGACAGGTTCTTTTTTTTCAATCTCTTGATACTGGGTTTTTGCCCCCCAAATTTGAGTTAACTCGATAATCTGGAGGGTCAAAATGAGACTCGACAAAATGGCCACACAGTTGCAAACGGCATTGGCTGACGCTCAGTCTATGGCCGTGGGCCGTGACCATACCGCCATAGAGCCTGAGCATATAATATTGGCGTTGGTTGAACAGCAGGCAAGCTCCGTCAAACCTATGTTGGCCAAAGCAGGTTTTAACTTGGCGCAGCTGAGGTCTGATTTAAGCGGCCGCCTGGAACAAATGGCCACATTGGCAGAGCCAACTGGAGAGATTCAGCTCAGCCAGTCTGCTGCGAAAATGTTGAATCTTTCTGACAAATTACGCCAAGAGCATGGCGACGCTTATCTGTCTGGTGAAGTGGTTGTGCTTGCTGCATTAGAAGATAAATCAGCTCTCGGAAAGCTAATTGCTAAAAGCGGTCAGGCGGCATCTTTTCGTGAGGTAATGAAACAGTTACGTAATGGTGAAACCATCGCGGACCCGGATGCCGATGCTAATCGTGAAGCATTGGATAAGTACTGTATTGATCTGACTGAACTGTCTGAGAATGGCAAGTTGGATCCGGTAATAGGTCGTGACGAAGAAATACGACGCACCATTCAAGTACTCCAACGCCGGACCAAAAATAATCCAGTTTTGATTGGTGAGCCGGGAGTGGGAAAAACCGCAATTATTGAAGGATTGGCACAACGAATTATTAACGGAGAAGTGCCTGAAGGTTTGAAAGGCAAAAAGGTATTGTCCCTTGATTTGGGAGCTCTACTAGCGGGAGCGAAATTCCGTGGAGATTTTGAAGAACGCCTGAAATCCGTACTCAATGAGCTGTCCAAGCAAGAAGGGCAAGTCATCCTATTTATCGATGAAATTCACACAATGGTTGGCGCAGGCAAAGCTGAAGGTTCGATGGATGCCGGCAACATGCTTAAGCCGGCACTAGCCCGAGGTGAACTTCACTGTGTTGGCGCGACCACCCTAGATGAATACCGGCAAAATATTGAAAAAGATGCGGCTTTGGAAAGGCGTTTTCAAAAGGTTCTTGTAGATGAACCCACAGAAGAAGACACGGTAGCCATTCTTCGCGGTTTAAAAGAGCGCTACGAAGTTCACCACGGTGTTGAAATTACCGACTCTGCGATTGTTGCGGCGGCGCGACTGTCTATTCGATATATCACCGACCGCCAGCTCCCCGATAAAGCTATTGATTTGATAGATGAATCAGCGAGTCGCATTCGAATGGAAATGGACTCCAAGCCCGAGTCCATGGATCGCCTTTATCGACGATTAATTCAATTAAAAATTGAGAAGGAAGCCGTCAAAAAAGATAAATCTGCGGCGGCGAAAAAACGACTGCAGAAAATTGAAACGGATATTAGCGAATTGGAAAAAGAATACGCGGATCTCGAAGAAATTTGGAAAGCTGAAAAGGCTACCTTGACCGGTGCCGCGGATATTAAAGCCGAATTGGAGCAAGCGCGACAACAAATGGATGCCGCCCATCGAGCTGGTGATCTTAATCTTATGGCGGAACTGCAGTACGGAAAAATTCCGAGTTTAGAGCAGCAACTAGCGGCCGCGTCCAATGCGGATTCGCCGGAACACACATTGCTACGTAACAAAGTTACGGAAGATGAAATTGCGGAAGTTGTCTCCAAATGGACCGGCATCCCCGTCTCCAAAATGTTGGAGGGCGAGCGCGACAAACTACTGCGCATGGAAGAGTCACTGCATCATAGTGTTATTGGCCAGTCTGAAGCGGTTGTAGCCGTGTCGAACGCGGTTCGGCGCAGCAGAGCAGGGTTATCTGACCCAAATAGGCCCAACGGTTCATTTTTGTTTTTGGGGCCTACGGGAGTTGGTAAGACTGAATTATGTAAGAGCCTGGCGACCTTTATGTTTGATAGCCCAGAAGCGATGGTGCGCTTAGATATGTCAGAGTTTATGGAAAAACACTCTGTTGCTCGCCTAATTGGCGCCCCCCCTGGATATGTTGGTTATGAAGAAGGTGGTTACCTCACTGAGGCTGTGAGGCGAAGACCTTATTCAGTGTTGCTCTTAGATGAAGTAGAGAAGGCGCATCCCGACGTGTTTAATATTTTGTTGCAGGTTCTTGATGACGGACGATTGACGGACAGTCAGGGTCGAACGGTGGACTTTCGGAATACCGTGATAGTTATGACCTCAAACCTAGGTTCAGACCTCATTCAAGATTTAGAGGGTGAGAAAAACTACGAGGCCATGAAAGACCAAGTATTGGAAGTGGTATCGGGCCACTTTCGTCCGGAGTTTATTAATCGCGTAGATGAAGTCGTGGTATTCCATCCTTTGGGCAGAGAACAAATCCGAGAAATCGCTGACCTGCAGTTGGAAGAACTTCGTAAACGACTATTGGATCAAGAGTTGACGATGGAAATCTCCGATGAGGTTATGGAGCTTATTGCTGATACAGGATACGACCCAGTTTATGGAGCTCGGCCCCTCAAACGCGCTCTACAGAAAATCATTGAAAATCCTCTGGCTCAAAAAGTACTGGCAGGGAAGTATGCTCCGGGTGATGTTGTGCGAACGACGCTATCAGGAGATGAGGTCTGTTTCGACTAAGGCCGAGGTTTAGCGGTAGTAACCACGCATGCCATCCAAACGGATTTTTTCTGCGTCGCGTTCTGATTCGGATAAGTCGATACCGCCGCCTGTCGTAGGGTCTGTCATTACAATGGTTTCGAAATTATTCATTGAAGGCCAAGTGGTGGTTGACGGGGGTCCGGTTCTTATCGCTCGGCTTCTATGTAAAAATCTTGCACTGAAGAACGTATACAGAATTTTCTAGTTCCTCGATATGCGGGGATTGGTCCAGAAATAAGGAGTTTGCGTCATCGAAGTCTCCACCGGGTTCGAGTCATACGATCGCGTAGATAAATCGACTCGGATATTCCGATCGTATCGCTTGTTGCATTCAAACCCTGAATGCTTAATCATTTGAAAAAATGTAAGGGTATAAAGCAATGAAATGGATCGCTACGCTTGTATGTGTTTTTTCACTGATCGGCGCTGCCCATGCGCAAGATCTCGACGGAGAAGATATCTATCAAACCTGGTGCGCGGCCTGCCACAGCGTTGCCGTTGATCATTCCCCGCATATCACCTCACTAAATAGCCTGCCTAGAAGTACGTTTATGACTTCTATTACTGAAGGTGTGATGGCGGTTCAGGCTTCCATGCTTACGGATACTCAAAAGTCTGCGCTTGCCGATTTTGTTGTTGGGGATAATCAACGACCGGATTGGGACTGGACCAACATGAGTTGTAATGCGGCCATTCAGCCAGCAGCTGGCCAAATATCCACTTGGGGCTTAGATCTTTCCAATGACCGCTATCTGCCCGAGGCACTTGCAGGCGTTAGTCTGCAGTCGTTGCGCCCGCCCGAGCTAGATTGGGTGTTTGCCTACCCCGGTGCAACACGTGCGCGCTCTCAACCCGCTATCGTGGGCGACACGCTCTACGTGGGCAGCGAAGATGGCACTCTCTATGCCATGAACCGTCACAGCGGCTGTATTCATTGGGTGTTTGAAGCCGGAGCTGAAATCCGCACAGGGATTACCGTTGCCAGTGATCTGGATGACAGTGATGACGCAGATGCTCTTATATTTGGCGATTTTTTGGGGCGGGTATACTCGGTTGATCCTCTCACAGGCGCATTAGATTGGCGCGTACGTCCCGAAATACACGCCACCGCCACCATTACCGCCCAGCCTCAATATTTTGATGGCAAAATTTTTATCTCGGTATCTTCGCGTGAATTCCTTGCCGGATCTGCCCCATCCTATAGCTGCTGCACCTTTCGAGGCTCGGTAGTAGCGTTGGATGCGTCCGGCGGCGAAACCATCTGGCAGCAATACGTAATAGAGCAGCCCGCCGAAGTGGTAGGAACCCGAAGCAGCGGTACAGAAATCATCGCGCCCAGCGGTGCGCCGATCTGGAATACCGCAACGATCGACCCTTCAAGAAACCAGCTATACATTGGCACAGGTGAGAACTATAGCCGCCCGACCACGGGTACCAGCGACGCAATAATCGCGATGGATCTGGATACAGGTGAAATCCGCTGGGTCCGGCAGACGTTGGCAAGCGATGCTTGGAATGTGGCTTGTAACGCAGGCTTCGCAAACCCCGTTAACTGTCCGAATCCACAAGGACCTGATTACGACTACGGCGCACCGCCTATACTTATTTCATCCGAAGGGCGAGATATTCTAGTTTCCGGGCAAAAAAGTGGCTGGGCTTACGGCATTGATCCGAACGACGGCTCGCTCGTTTGGAGTCAGCGTGTTGGTCGAGGCGGCGGTCAAGGCGGTGTTCATTTTGGAATGACTGCCGCGAACGGAATCCTATTTGTCCCGATGTTCGACTATGAGAATTCAGCTTCGCCGATCGACCCGATGGAAGGTCGCCCGGGATTACATGCGCTAGATGCGTTCACAGGTGCCCCGATCTGGTCGACAATTGCAGAAAACAACTGCGGTAATCGCCGTTTCTGCTCGCCGGGTATATCTTCACCGGCCACTGCTTTTGATGGATTTGTGATTGCCGGGCACAGCGATGGCATTTTGCGCGCTTACGATTCCGAGACTGGTGCAGTTATCTGGGAAATGCAGACCGATAGAGAATTTGAGAGTTTAAATCAATTGCCTGCGCGCGGTGGATCCATGGGTGGAGGTACCGGCCCAGTAGTTGTGGATGGAATGTTGTATTTCAATTCCGGTTATAGTTCGTTGCGTCATATGCCGGGCAATGCGCTGATCGCTGCGCGAATCGTGTCTGAATAACAGAACTGTCTCTCACTATTTGTGTCTAGGTGCAGGTAGAGTTCGTCTTTTTTTGCGCAAATCTCCATGCTCGCCTGAATAGGTGAGTTTGTTCAAGCAACTAGCGCAGACGAGATATCACCCATGGTCGATATCCCCAAGGGTCCTTGGACCTAGAATCGAATCCGGCAGTTATTGAAGTGCAATACAGTTGGTGGCAGAGGTGTATTAATCTATTTAGATAGTTAGCAGTAATAGCCGCGCATACCTTCTAAGCGAATAGTCTCCGCAGCGCGTTCTGATTCGGATAGATAGATACCATCACCAGTTTCTGGGTCTGTCATCACTATATTTTCGAACTCGTTCATTGTTTGCAAGCTTTGTAATACCTGCGCACAAAGCTCAGGGTCTTTGCCATAAGCACTAGTACCGCTGTAATCGGCATCGGTATTAACAGTTTCAGGTGTTTCAGAAGAGGTTTCTGAATTTGCGATAGCCTGAGTTAGAGGAGTTTGCTCGAGACTTTGTTGCTCTGCTTCAGGGTTTTCTGCTGGTGGCTGTTGGCTATAGTGAGCTACGCCATCAGCGTCAACCCAGCGGTAATATTCCTGCGCAATGGTACTGATAGAGGCAAGGATCAATAGGCTAAAAAGTAAAAAATTCTTTATAGACATAGATTTATCTTTGGTTCGCCCAGTTAATTATATGGGCCATTATGCCCTTTTGTAGTTGACAAAGCTGTGACATAGTTCAAAATTGCGCCCGCAAACAAAGGTGTGCCGTTATCGCGGCTGATCCGGGTAAAAAGGTAAACAGCCTAATTACCAACTGCAAATCGAGCTTATCGGCCGAGTTCTACTCGCAGAAGTCTCTATATTATAGAGCTCTGCAATTCCGGCATAATTTCAATTTCCAGTACAGATCAGCCCTATTTTAATTGATAGCGGCCAAATTCTTCTGTTCTGGGAGACAGATAATGACAGAAATGCTATCCGGCGGCGATGCGCTGATCCGGGCTTTAAAAGACGAAGGTGTTGAGCTTGTATTTGGTTACCCCGGTGGGGCGGCTTTGCATATCTATGACGCCATATTCCGTCAAAAAGACATCGAACATATCTTGGTTCGCCATGAACAAGCTGCTACCCATGCTGCGGACGGTTATGCCCGTGCCAGTGGCAAGGTGGGCACCGTTATTGTTACTTCTGGACCCGGCGCTACCAATGCGGTAACGGGAATCGCCACTGCCTATATGGATTCAATTCCTATGGTAGTTATTTCCGGACAGGTCCCATCTAGCAAAATTGGTGAGGACGCTTTCCAAGAAACCGATATGGTTGGCGTATCGCGACCTGTGGTTAAGCATAGCTTCCTTGTTAAGCGTGCTGAAGATATTCCAATGATAATTAAGAAGGCCTACTACATAGCTCGTAGCGGGCGTCCTGGCCCTGTGGTTGTTGATATCCCCAAAGATATAACCAGCCCGCACGAAAAGTTTGCTTATAGCTACCCTGAATCCGTTGATATTCGTTCATATCAGCCGGTTAAAAAAGGACATGCCGGGCAAATTCGCAAGGCAATGAAGGAATTACTGGCCGCAAAAAGACCCGTTATCTACATCGGTGGTGGAGCCGTTTTGAGCAATGCCTTTGAAGGCGTACGCCAACTGGTGGATGAATTGGGCTATCCAGTGACCAATACATTAATGGGTCTTGGAGCCTATCCAGGAAGCGCTGAGAAAAATCTTGGCATGCTAGGCATGCACGGTACCTATGAATCAAATATGGCTATGCATCATGCTGACCTTATCTTGGTACTGGGTGCTCGCCTGGATGATCGCACCACAAATGACACAAAAAAATACTGTCCTGATGCGACCATAATTCATGTGGATATCGACCCTACAACCATCTCTAAGACGGTCCAAATTGATATTCCTATTGTGGGCCCGCTGGACGAAGTTGTCAGCGATATGCTCGAGTATTTGGATCAAAATGATAAGAGACCTGATGCCGATGCGCTAAAAATCTGGTGGGATCAATGCAATCAGTGGCGACAGCAACACGGCCTCTTTAGCAAGCCTAATCATGATGCGAGTAAAGGCGAATTGATCAAACCGCAAGATGTTATTAAAACGCTGTACAAGGTTACGGGCGGTGAGGCTGTGGTAACTTCGGACGTTGGTCAGCACCAAATGTTCGCTGCTCAGTACTATCATTTTGATTGGCCTCGTCAATGGATTAATTCCGGTGGCTTGGGGACTATGGGTTTTGGATTGCCAGCGGCTATGGGTGCAATATTTTCTGATCGCGATACCCCAGTTGCCTGTGTAACCGGTGAGGGTAGTATCCAAATGTGTATTCAGGAATTATCTACCTGTAATCAATATCATCTGCCGGTAAAAATAATTAATCTGAATAACCAAGCACTTGGCATGGTTAAGCAATGGCAAGACATGAACTATGAAGGGCGTCATTCGCAGAGTCTGTATGAAGAGTCTTTGCCGGACTTTATCAAGCTGGCAGAAGCATACGGTCATGTTGGCATTAAGGTAACGCGTTTCGAAGAGCTTGAAGAGAAGATGCAAGAGGCCTTTGCCATGAAAGATCGCTTAGTATTTATGGATATCTATGTAGACCCCACGGAACATGTATATCCAATGCTCGTTCCTGAGGGAAGTATGCGTGATATGTGGGTTTCCAAGACGGAGAGAACTTGATGAAAAAGCGAATAATCTCCATTTTGATGGAAAATGAACCCGGAGCACTTTCTCGGGTAGTCGGTTTGTTCTCTCAACGTGGGTACAATATCGATTCCTTGAATGTGGCTCCCACAAATGACCTAAGCCTGTCTCGTGTAACTCTGATGACGCACTGCGATGATCTAGTTAGCGAACAAATTACCAAGCAGCTGAATAAGCTAATTGATGTGGTAAAGGTTTTGGATATCACTGAAGGGCGCCATATCGAGCGCGAAATGATGCTCATCAAGGTCAAGGCCAAAGGTGATCAGCGGACTGAAGTAAAAAGATGCAGCGATATTTTTCGTGGGCAAATTGTTGATGTTGGTCCTACTTATTACACGCTAATGCTAGATGGAGACAGCGCTAAGCTGGATGGATTTATCGAAGCATTGGGAGATATTTCAGTACTTGAAGTAGTGCGTACAGGTGTTTGCGGTATTGCACGATCTGAAAAGTCTCTATCACTTTAATTTGAAATTGCGAACAACAATACAGGAACTATGAAATGCAGGTTTATTACGACAAAGACGCTGACTTATCCATTATTCAGGGTAAAAAAGTTGCGATTATTGGATACGGTTCTCAGGGGCATGCGCATGCGTTAAACCTGCGTGATTCAGGCGTAGCGGATATTACCGTTGGCCTTCGTGCTGACTCTTCTTCACGCGCTAAAGCTGAAAACGAAGGTTTGAAAACGGCTGAAGTATCTGAGGCAGTTACCGACGCTGATCTGGTTATGATTCTTACGCCAGATGAGTTTCAATCTCAGCTCTACAAAAATGAAATCGAGCCTAACTTAAAGCAGGGCGCGGCCCTGGCATTTGCGCACGGTTTTGCAATTCACTACAACCAAGTGGTGCCCCGTGCAGATTTGGATGTAATCATGATTGCACCAAAAGCGCCCGGACATACGGTTCGAAGTGAGTTTGCTAACGGTGGAGGTATTCCGGATCTAATCGCGATACACCAAGACGCTACCGGCAATGCCAAAGAACTAGCCTTGTCCTACGCATCTGGAGTTGGTGGTGGTCGTACAGGTATTATCGAAACTACATTTAAAGACGAAACTGAAACCGATTTGTTCGGTGAGCAAGCAGTACTTTGTGGCGGTGCAGTAGAGCTTGTAAAAATGGGTTTCGAAACTCTGGTTGAAGCAGGCTACGCTCCTGAGATGGCTTACTTCGAGTGTCTACATGAACTTAAGTTGATCGTCGATCTGATGTATCAGGGTGGTATTGCCAATATGAACTACTCCATCTCCAACAACGCTGAGTACGGCGAGTATGTGACAGGCCCCAAGATTATCAATGAAGAGTCGCGTGCAGCAATGTGGGAAGCTTTGGAAAATATCCAAAGCGGTGAATACGCCAAGCAGTTTATTCTGGAAGGGCAATCTAACTATCCATCTATGACGGCTAATCGTCGCAATAATGCGGCCCATCAAATTGAAGTGGTGGGAGGGGAGTTGCGTTCTATGATGCCTTGGATTACCAAAAACCAACTGGTTGATAAAGATAAAAACTAGTTATAGCTCGATTTAAAAAAGGCGGCCATTTGGCCGCCTTTTTTGTGCCCAAAATTGAGTCTCGTATTTCGTAACAAATAACTTCTACCAAGATTATCTGAAACCAGTAAAATCTTCGCTACTTAGTTAAAGATAAAAGGACAGTTTCATGGAATCATTCTTTCCCCTAGTAGCCGCCTTGGTGTTGCTTGTTGTAGTACTTAAATCCATTGTTCGTATTGTCCCCCAGAACTCAGCGCTTATTGTGGAGCGACTTGGCAAGTATCACGCTACGCTAGAAGCAGGCTTTCATATGCTTGTTCCCTTTATCGATAAGGTTGCTTACCGGCACTCCCTTAAGGAGTTTGCTATTGATGTGCCCTCACAGCAGGCCATTACCCGCGACAATGTCGCCCTGGGAATTGACGGAGTTCTTTATTTGCGGATCATGGATCCCAAAGGTGCTTCTTATGGTGTCGAAAATCTTAGGTTTGCTATCGTTCAGTTGGCTCAAACCACTATGAGAGCTGAAATTGGTAAGTTAAGTCTCGATGATACTTTTGAGTCTCGGGACAATATCAATGCGATGGTGACTCAGGAAATTGACGAGGCTTCAGGAGTTTGGGGCACCAAAGTATTACGCTACGAAGTTAAAGATATATCGCCTCCGCGCTCCATTCTTGAAGAGATGGAAAAACAAATGGGCGCCGAACGGGAGCGACGGGTTGCGGTAACCACTTCTGAAGGCTATCGCACTGCGCAGATAAATGAGGCCGATGGCGATAAACAAGCACAAATTCTTCGTGCTCAAGGTACGGCAGAATCATTGATTATTGAGGCCAAAGCTCGGGCCGAAGCTATTGCTGCAATTGCCGCGGCTATTCAGGGAGAGGGCGGCACAGCGGCGGTGGCTCAACAGCTAGCTGAGCAATATATTACTGCTTTCGAACAGCTTGCACGAGAAGGGACAGTGGCTCTAATACCCTCTGACAGTGGAGATGTCGCTGGTATGGTGTCAAAAGCCTTCACGGCATTTGAGAAACTAAAGGGCCAGGTAGATCAGGCTGAAACCATCGAGGTGTCCTAAATGATAGTTACTCCTTTTGCCCTATTTTTTGCCTTGGCGGTATTGCTTTTTGCCATAGAGCTTTTGGTATTGCAGTTCTCGGTATTTTGGTTTGCTTTTTTCGGTTTAGGAGCCCTAGTTGCGGCTCTAGCGGTTCTATTTATTCCAGGGTTGGGATGGATAGGAGCCTTGGCCATTTTTGTTATAGCTTCAGCGCTGATTTGTTTGGGACTGCTTAAACCATTAAAGAAATGGCAAAACAGTCCTGCGGTTATCGCCGGTAACGACGCAGTAGGTCAAAGGGTTTCAGTGTTAAAAGCTGTAGCTCCTGGTGACGCTGGATTGGTTCAATGGTCTGGAGCCGAATGGCGTGCCGAGTTAGCCGAAGGAATTTCAGCTCCCATTGATGAGGGTGCTGGAGCAGAGATCGCTTCTCTGAGCGGTATAACCTTATATATCAGGCCACAAAGTTAATTTCTGAGCTATTTTTCGGTGTGGGTGTAAATCCCATTCCAAGAGGTTAACTGTTGATCGCGGCATTCTTTGATTCTTTGCAGGTAGAGTTGATAGATTTTTTCCCCACCAAACTGCTGTAATAGATTCTTTATTAGGTTTTCAGCCAAATCCCAGTCTGCATCTAAATAGGCCTGAACTGCTTTTCGGTGCATTTCTAGTGAGTCCTCGGATGCCCTTAAATCTTCTGGCTCTATGGGCTGATAGATATTAATCACCTGATCCTTGCCCTTTGCACGAATGCGATCTATCCATATAAAGGTGAATTGATCCGCCTCTACGGACACCCTTTCATTCACCAATACCGGAACCTGGTAGTACTTAGTAAGGCTTTCTAGCCGTGCACAGGTATTCACGCTGTCTCCAATCACAGAGTAGTTCAGCCGGTTTTCTGAGCCCATATTGCCAACAACAGCGGTTCCAGAGGCAATGCCAATTCCAAACTCTAAAGGATATTCGGAATTACTATTGGCTGAATCGGCACTACCAATTTCGGCTCGTAGAGCAAGCGCGGCGGCAACAGCTCTGTTTTCCTCATTACCGTGTTTTACCGGAGCGCCAAAAAGCGCCATAACGGCATCACCCATATATTTATCGATAACTCCTTTTTGAGCTTCAATAACTTCCGCGGCGGTAGAAAAAAACTGGTTTAGCCTCGCCAATACATCTCGTGGCGCATGGGATTCGCAAAGTCGGGTGAAGTTGTGAATATCACAAAACAAAACGGTGATTTCTTTTTCTTCGCCACCGAGCTCGATTTTATTGGCAAGTAACTCGCTGGCAATTTCTTCTGAAACCACCTTGCCAAGAAGATTGCGCACTCGCTCTTTCTCTTCCAATCCTTCAGCCATTTCATTAAATGCACCGCCAAGTTGGCCAAGTTCATCTGAAGAGTTTGCTTGAACTCGAAGTGATAAATCTCCGCTGCGAATAGATTGCACGCCCAGGGTCAATGCTTTCACTGGAGCACTTACCGATCTGGCGAGAGTCAACGCGCCAAAAGCAGAGAGCAAAAGCCCGCCACCAAAGATAAGATATAAAGATCGATTTAGGCGTTGGTAGGGCGCTAATGCCTGATCAAGGTTGCCGTGCAAGCCGACATAGACTTTTACTTCAGAGCTCGAATCTAAGCTTCTTAGTCGACTAAGATATGGAACCGAATCTAAATCGGTTCTGATGGAAAGTTGGTCTTCCTCCAACATGGTGGGTAGCAGGTCGACAAAGCTGGATTGTTGGCTTTGATTCAAAGTGGTTGAGCTTATACGCCAAGTGCTGTCGCATATAACTATCGATACATCAGTTTGTGTAATTTCCTTAGTGGATTGAACAAACTGGTCGTCAATTGGAAATCCCACCAATATCCACCCCTGTGGGTCTGGAATCAGTAAGGGGCTGGTTATCAGCTGATAGGGAGCTTGCGCAGTAGCAATAATGCCTGAGGACTCATATTCGTCGGATTCAAATGCCTTGTCGGTGAGCCATTCAATGGGAAGTTCCGGGACCCGAATAAAATCAGGAAATGTTTCTACAATGGGGTCAAGATTGAGGTCCGTTAAAAGCATAAGGTCCGCCGGAACGTAGCGGATTCGGCTTAGTAAATTACGCATTGCCGATTCAAGTGTGGGAACGTGGCCATCGATAAAAGTTGTACGAAAAGCGTGATCTCTGGTGGCAGGTCTTACCACGTCAAATAGACCGCTAGTGCGAGCATCTAGTAGAGAATTGAAAGTTTCTTCTGTCGTTGCAAGGTCTGCGGCAACGTTCTGCAGGGCATTGTTCGTATTCTCTCTATTTACCAATACAAAAGTGCTAACCAGAGTAACGGTAAGCAAACCTGATACCAACAGCGCTATACGAGCGCTAAAACTGGTGAAAATATTGAGTATCGGCATTAGAGGCTAGAAATAGCCGCCACTAGAAGAACCTCGGCGAGGGAAAAACTGCTTGGCCGTAGTTATCTGATAACTACCCTCAAAATTGAGGTTCGAATCCAAATGCATTTCAGTAGATTCAATTTCATATTCCTGTTCCGGATGCCAAAGACTTAGCCTGTAGTCTCCAGAAATTCCAACCTCTATCTGCACCTGCCCTTGCTCGTTGGATACTCCAAAAAAAGGCGAATCGGAAACCAAGATATATCCTCGCATTTGATCGTGAATATTACAGCCCAGTACTACTAGGCCGGACTGATTAAAGTGAATTGGCTCTGAGGGAGTGCCGGAATAAAGGGGAATATCAAATAATTTTGCTTCGGAGAATGAATATACGTGATGACGTATTTGATCTTGGTTAGGGAAATATACATTTGCACCACGTTGCACAACGCTGACTCTCGGAACAAAATTCTCATCAATTTGATCAACCATTGCGTCCTCGGGCACTTGAGTATCCAGTTCGAATAAGGGCGTGAGTACAACAGTTGTGTTAGCGAGGGGAGCGCCGTCCTGGTCGATTAATTGAATCGATATCTCAGCGAGAGTATCAGATGAGAATGCCAATAAGAGCAGTACAAAAGAGGGCGCGGCAAATCGCAAAAATAGTTTATATAACATTAGAATCGCTTTGAGAAAGACAGGTTAAGAAGGTTTTGACCATAACCGTTGCCTGTGTCTGCATCAACATAAGTGCGCTGAAATCTAAAGCTGAACTCAGCATCTGATGTAAAGGTATGGATGATCTCTGCCCCCACTAATCTGCCTTGACCAGTATAGCGATACAAATAGTAAAGTCCGCCGCAAACGTCATCTTGACTCACAGCACTCGCGTAGTTTGACAGGCCCGAAGTAGGTAATGCCATAGAGCTAAATTCTCCGATAATAATGGAGCTATCAAGAGCAAGATAAGTAGAAGGCGTCCAAGCCCACTCTGCACCCAAATGTAATTGAGTGTTTTGAATGGATGCAGGATTATCCTCACTAGCAAGCCAATCGACCGCTCCAGCGGCTACGGATATCCGGTTGTCGGCTTCAAATTGATAATACTGAGCGCTAGCCTTTATGGATGTCCGGTCAGAGAGATTTTTTGAAATTTGAATTGAGGGTGAAACACTCCAGCCGCTGCGAATCTCAGAATTTGAATCGCGATATTGCATTGCGAGGGCGGTGGTTATTCGCGGCTGATTAAACCCAATACCTAACTTTTTAACGTATCCGATATTGCCGGATATTTCGGTTCAGTCAAGATTGGCATAAATGTCGTATTTGGTAGTGGCAATATCCCCGCTCAGAAAGATTCCATTCCCGGGAGATTTTTCAAAATAGGATTGACCTCCAATTCGGATCTGAGCCCCAAAGTCATTCATATGGTCGGTTCGAGCCAGACCAATATTTGTATTGTTAAAAGCAGTGGCCTCTAGACTGAAAGATTGAAACAGAGCCAATGCAGGGTTCGATAAGCAGGCAAAAAAAAGCAGAGCTGCTAATCTTTTATTGGTCTTCCAATTTTGAATTGGGAATCGCATCTAATTCGGGTCCAAGATAAGGGCAGTAATATGGTAACGTTAATATTCAGCTAATAGCAGCCAGTAATCATCGTCTTTATTTAGTTTTGTAGAGACCGTATCGGCATAAAAACTATAGCCTTTATACTTTATAAAACAACCGATACAGGTAAGTTCATGTCAGATAATAAAAAACTCATCTGGGATATCCCAACACGTATTTTCCATTGGGCAATAGCAATTACGCTAGGCTATTCTTGGTACTCCATGGATGTTGAATACAACCTTGATCACCATTTTCTTTCCGGGTTTATCGCTCTTGGGTTGATTCTGTTCCGTATTATTTGGGGGATCGTGGGTTCTCGCTACGCCCGATACGGTAGTTTTGTCTACAAACCCTCAGAGTTTTTCGCCTATCTGAAAGGGTTTTTTAAAAGAGACGGTGGTAAATACGCAGGACATAACCCCATGGGGGCGCTCTCAGTCTTTGCGTTATTGATTGTCATCCTTGTTCAGACAGGCACAGGTATGTTTGCGGATGACGAGTACTACTATTTTGCACCTTTGAATGATTATGTCTCGGGGAGTACCGCAGGCCGTATTACTGAATTTCACGGAACTAACGCAAAAATTATGCTGGGGATTGTGATACTACATATAGTGGCGATACTTTTTTATCGGCTATACAAAAAGGAAAAGTTAGTTCTTGCCATGATTACGGGTAAAAAACCTGATGAGAATAATATCTATGAGGCAATTCCTGGCTCGCGATTACCAGCGGCAATAATTCTGGCGCTCACGGTTTTTGCGATAGTCTATGGTGTTGTAAATTATTTATAGAAAAACGCTTTCTTGTAGGCAATAAAAAAGGGGCAAATACCCCTTTTTTATTAGTTGAGTACTTACTAATTAGCGCGTTGTTTATGGTCCCTATGGCATCCACCACAGTTCTCACCGCCAAATCCACGTGGGTCATATGCATCCATATCGCCGGAGTCCGCAAGTGCTTGCGCGGCATTTTGAAGGTTATGGGCCTTGTCTGTGAAGTTATCAAAATCTTCCCATATCGCAGGCAGAGCTAGAGAGTTTTCAGGAATATTGTTTTCAATCTGAAAACCATCGGTAATCATTCCTGCAAGCACGGCAATATCTGCAGCAGTCGCTTGAAATGTAGCTTGATCACCTGTCGCTTTTGCTGCGGGCAGCTGAGATGATTTATAGGAAATCACACGAAACAGACTATCTCTATAAACATACTCTTGATCTTCAGCAGAGGGTGCATCTGGTTGAGCCTGAACAATGCCGGCCGTCATAGTTAGCATAATTATGCTTGTAAGCATTGTCTTTAAAAGTTTATTCATTTTTTGTATTCCCATCCATTTATTGGTGATTTCAGTGACTAGTGATCGCCTTCATGGTGATTCATATCAGTTGCCACTTCAAAGTAGTTAATCAATATTTACATAAATTTAAGTTAACTGTCTTATTCTTATAAGTCGTCCTCAAGGTGCAACATTTCTCGGGCATTATCTCGCGACCTCTTAGAAACTTCGGCGCCACCTAGCATCCGAGCGATCTCTTCTACACGACTGTTTTTGTCCAGTACCTCAATTTGACTTAGGGCAGAGTCTTCGCGGGTTTCTTTACTTACCCGCAACTGATTGTCTGCCTTGCTGGCTACCTGCGCTAAATGAGTAATACAGATAATCTGTGCCCTCTCACCGAGACTTTGCAACAGATTACCTACGGTGTCGGCAGTTGCTCCACCAATGCCGACATCCACCTCATCAAAAATCAATGTAGGCGTCTGCCCACTGCGTGCCGTAACCACCTGAATTGCCAAGCTAATACGAGATAATTCGCCACCAGACGCTATTTTTGAAATGACGCCGTGATCCTGACCTGGATTTGTGCGTACCAGAAGTTGTATTTCGTCCGCACCCCATCTGTTGCGAACTGCGTCTGGATTAAAATTCAATTCAAAGCGAATCTCCGCTCCCTTCATGGAAAGGGAATCGAAGTGGCTATTAACTTCGGACTCCAAATTTTTGGCGGCTTTACTGCGACTCAGATTCAATGATTTAGCTTCTGATAAATAGAGATCCAGGGATTCTGTTTCGAGGGTCTTTGCTTGCTGCAATGCTGCTTCCGGATCGTTAAGGTTTTGAAGTTCTTCTTGTAGAGCCACACAGAAGGCATTTAGGTCTTCCGGTTCCTTTCGATATTTACGTGCAACATGAAAAATCTGACTAATTCGATCTTCCACAGAGGCCAGTCTCTTTGGGTCCAGCTCAGTGCCATTGGCTTGATTTCTTATTGAGGTGGTTGCCTCTTCAATTTGAATGGCAGATGACTTCAGCATGGCTTCCGCTTCGGTAACCGATTCAGTTTTAACCGGGAGCTTTTCCAACAATATTAGGCTTTGCTGCAAGGCGGTTTGTATATTTACGGTTTCATTTTCTTCTAGCAGCTCCATAAGAGAAGCTAAAGTAGCTAGTATTGATTCGGCATTGGCGAGTGTCTTTTGCTCTTCTTCAAGCCTTTTGAATTCGTTTTCCTCAACATTCAAGAGGGTTAATTCCTCGACTTGAAATCGAATTAATTCCAATCTCTCCTGTCCTTCAGAAAACTGCTCCTGAAGTTGCTTTACCCGCTGAGCAGCATCTGACCAGGCGTCAAATGACTGAGACGTTTTGTCGAGTAGGTCTTTGTGGTCTGCAAACTGATCTAACAATTGGCGGTGATGTGTAGATTTGGTTAGTGCTTGATGTTCATGTTGGCTATGGATGCTAATCAGCATTTCTGCCAGTTCGCGCAACTGGGTGAGCGTAACCATTTGACCGTTTATCCAGGCCGAGGATTTTCCCTTTGCCGTGATGGCCCGTCGCAGAAGGCATTCACCGTCGGAATCCAATTGATGGTTAATTAGCCAAGCCTTAGCTTCGTCGCTACCCTCTATTTCAAATTGAGCAGCCACTTCGGCACGGTCTGCCCCTTTGCGGATTCGGCTGTAATCCGCTCGATCCCCCAGAGTCAGAGAAAGCGCGTCTAAGAGGATAGATTTACCCGCACCTGTTTCCCCTGTAATAGCGGTCATTCCGCGCTCTAGAGAGAGATTAAGCTGATTTACAAGGGTGAAGTTGTTTACGCTGAGATTGCTAAGCATAGGGCCTAAATTTTGTGTCTGACTGCTTGATTGTAATCAGTCTAAGTCAGTTCAAAAAGATAAAGTGTAATTTCTCTGCAAATCCTGTCTTGAACCCGCTCGACAAAGCCCCATATAAGTCGGCAGTTGAAGCTAATTAGGCAGGAGAATCCCTTGTCCGGAAAAGAAAAATCTGACCAGAAGTCGGAAAATGAGTCGATTGAAGAAAATCAAATCGATAATAATGAATCGAGTCCGAGTGCTGATGAAACACCGGTTGATCTGACTCCAGAGCAACAAATTGAAGCTCTGGAAATAATGGTTCAGCAGGCGCAAGAAGATGTTCTTCGCGCCAAAGCAGAAGAGCAAAACTCGCTGCGTAGGGCCAGCTTGGATGTCGACAAAGCGAGAAAGTACGCTTTGGAAAGTTTTGTTAAAGAATTACTGCCAGTGGTGGACAATTTAGAACGTGCCCTTAGCAGTATTGATATGGAGGAAGGCGGTTCTGAGGCTGTTGTAGAAGGTGTAGAGCTCACGCTGAAAACACTCTTAGCCGCTCTGGAGAAAAACCGGGTCCAGGCAATTGACCCTGAAGGTGAATCATTTAATCCCGAACAGCATCAGGCGATGGCAATGGTTGAGAACGCAGATATTGAGCCAAATTCAGTGATCGAAGTCTTTCAAAAGGGATATGAATTAAATGGCCGCTTAATTAGGCCAGCCATGGTGGTAGTAAGTAAATCGAAATAAAAGGTTTAGAAGAATCGAGACTAAGTTCTTGAAATTGAAAATCTAAACCACATATAGAAGACAATTCGGCAAGCAAAGTCTTGTCATGACTAAGTAAAGGTTTTGGAGTAAATAATGGGTAAAATTATTGGGATTGATCTCGGAACAACTAACTCTTGCGTTGCGTTTCGCGATGGAGAAAAGGTTCGAGTCATCGAAAATTCAGAAGGCGATCGCACTACGCCTTCTATCGTTGCCTTCACAAAAGACGGCGAAATATTGGTAGGCCAAGCGGCCAAGCGGCAAGCGGTAACCAATCCGACAAATACTTTGCACGCAGTTAAGCGTCTGATTGGCCGTCGTTTTGAAGACAAGGTAGTTCAAAAAGATATCGGTATGGTGCCATATAAAATTGTTAAGGCAGATAACGGAGATGCTTGGGTTGAAGCCATGGGCGACAAAAAAGCACCGCCACAGATCTCTGCTGAAGTCTTGAAGAAAATGAAGAAAACCGCGGAAGATTACCTAGGCGAAGCTGTTACTGAAGCGGTAATTACGGTTCCGGCTTATTTCAACGATTCACAACGCCAAGCTACAAAAGATGCAGGAAAAATCGCAGGCTTGGACGTTAAGCGCATTATCAATGAGCCTACTGCGGCAGCCTTAGCCTATGGTCTTGATAAGCCAGATGGCGCAGACAGCGTTGTTGCCGTATACGATTTAGGCGGCGGTACCTTCGATGTTTCTATAATCGAAATTGCTGACGTTGATGGAGAAAAACAATTCGAAGTATTAGCGACCAATGGCGATACCTTTCTAGGTGGCGAAGATTTCGACTTGCGTGTTATTAATTACCTTGCCGACTCCTTCAAGAAAGACAGCGGTATGGACCTCAAGGGCGATCCTCTGGCTATGCAGCGTCTAAAAGAAGCTGCCGAAAAAGCTAAAATTGAGCTTTCTTCAAGCCAGCAAACAGAAGTGAATTTGCCATACATTACTGCAGACGCAAGCGGTCCTAAGCATTTAGTGGTCAAGTTGACCCGTGCCAAGCTCGAGTCTTTGGTAGAAGATCTGGTTGCGCGCTCTTTAGAGCCCTGCAAAATAGCATTGTCTGACGCAGGCCTGTCCGGGTCTGACATCGACGATATTATTTTGGTTGGTGGTCAAATTCGTATGCCTTTGGTGCAAAAACAGGTTGCTGAGTTTTTTGGTAAAGAACCTCGTAAGGACGTGAATCCTGATGAAGCAGTAGCCATGGGCGCAGCCTTGCAAGGTGCAGTATTAGCCGGTGACGTTACTGATGTGCTTTTGTTGGACGTAACTCCTCTGAGCCTTGGTATCGAAACTATGGGTGGCATTGCTACCGCATTGATCGAGAAAAATACGACAATACCTACTAAGAAGTCGCAAACTTTCTCAACCGCAGAAGACAATCAAACTGCGGTGACTATTCATGTTGTGCAGGGTGAGCGTAAACAGGCGGCGGCAAATAAATCACTGGGTCGATTTGATCTAGCTGATATACCACCATCGCCGAGAGGCATGCCGCAAATTGAAGTTACCTTCGATATTGATGCTAACGGTATTTTGAATGTTTCTGCGAAAGACCAGGCGACTGGTAAAGAGCAGTCGATAGTTATCAAAGCATCAAGCGGTTTATCTGACGATGAGATCGATGCAATGGTCAGTGAAGCGGAAAGCCACGCTGATGAAGATGCTAAGTTCGAAGAGCTGGTTCAGGCCCGAAATGGAGCCGAAGGTCTTGCTCACGCTACCAGAAAAACTTTGGCTGAAGCCGAGGATAAGGTCGACGACCAAGAAAAAGCTGATATTGAAGAAGCTATCGAGGAAGTTGAAGTAGCTTGTAAGTCTGACGACAAAGACGCTATTGATGCAGCCGCAGAAAAACTGACTACCTTATCGGGCAATTTGGCTCAAAAGCTATATGCCGATCAGGAAGCTGGAACTGGTGCCCCCGGTCCAGAAGAAGCGCCCGCTGAAGATGTTGTTGACGCTGAATTTGAAGAAGTAAACGACGACAAATAATTCTGCAGTTCGATGTCCATTTTATGCGCGGAGCCCCATGGCTCCGCGTATTTATTTAAGGAATTAACCTAGTGGCAAAACGCGACTATTACGAAGTTCTTGGTGTTGACCGAGGCGCTGACGCAGCCGCTGTCAAAAAGGCGTATCGGCGCATTGCCATGAAGTACCATCCAGATCGAAATCCGGATGATCCCAAAGCGGAAGACAAGTTTAAAGACGCTTCGGAGGCCTATGAAATATTGGCCGACGAACAAAAGCGTGAAGCCTATGATCGATATGGGCACGCAGGTGTTGACCCCCAAGGCATGGGCGGTGCTCAGGGATTTTCTGGTGGGTTCGGCGATATCTTTAGCGATGTTTTTGGAGACGTCTTTGGTGGCGGCGGAGCTCGGGGGCCTTCCAGAGGTTCAGATCTTCAATACACACTAGAGATAACTCTGGAACAAGCGGTCAAAGGAACTACCGCAAAAATCAAAATCCCCACCAATGTTTCTTGTGATACTTGCGACGGAAGCGGCGCAAAACCGGGAACCTCTTCGACTACCTGTAAAACCTGTAACGGCAACGGGCAGGTGCGTATGCAACAGGGGTTTTTCTCGGTTCAGCAAGGTTGTCCTACATGTCGGGGGCTTGGCAAAACTATTGATAGCCCCTGCACAAAATGTCGTGGTCAGGGTGTTGTTCGTCAGAATAAAACTCTATCGGTTAAGGTTCCGGCGGGAGTTGATACGGGTGACCGCATAAGACTATCTGGCGAGGGCGAAGCTGGCCCGGCGGGCACGGTAGCAGGCGATTTGTACGTGCAAATGTCGGTAAAAAATCATTCGATATTTGAAAGGCGCGAAGCTGATCTATATTGTGAAATTCCAATTTCCATAATAGATGCCAGTCTCGGATCTGAAATTGAAGTGCCAACTCTTACGGGTAAGGTAAAGCTAAAGATTCCCGCAGAAACTCAAACTGGGAAATTATTTAGAATGCGGGGTAAGGGCGTCAAGCCGGTACGCGGCTCTGCTACCGGAGACCTGATATGCAGAGTTATTGTGGAAACCCCGGTGAAACTAACTGGTGAGCAAAAAGAGTTGCTTGAGAAGTTGCGTGAATCCTTAGGGGAGTCAAAACATGCACCGCAAAATCATCGCTGGTTTAATGGGGTGAAGAAGTTTTTTGACGACCTGTCCAGCTAGAGGCAGACTAGCAACCTTTAATGGCTAGTTTATAGCCACTAACCACATAGCGAATCGGAGCTATCATGTTGAGAATTGCAATTGCTGGTGCTGCCGGAAGGATGGGAAGAGCTTTGACTCAGACTGTCCATCAAAATGACGCATTGGAGTTGGTAGCGGCAACAGATCGCTCTGGTAGTTCGGTAATAGGTACCGATGCTGGCGAGCTCGCTGGTATTGGATCAGTTGGCGTAATTGTGCGTGAAATTTTACCTGCTGAGTCAGGGCAGTTTGATCTGTTAATCGATTTCACCACTCCAGAAAATACCTTAAATAATCTAGCGCTTTGTGCTGAGCTTGGTGTGCCCGCAGTAGTGGGTACCACGGGCCTCAACTCTGAAGAAATTGATCAACTAAAAATTTATTCTGAAAAAATCCCTCTATGTTTTGCCGCAAATTACAGTACCGGTGTAACGCTTTGCCTGCAGTTGGTTCAGCAAGCGGCCAAGGTGCTAGCGCAAGATTCGGATATTGAGATAATTGAAGCCCATCATCGCCACAAAGTTGATGCGCCGTCAGGCACTGCATTGGCCCTTGGAAATGCTATAGCTGAATCGCTAGATCGCGATCCGAGCGAAACTTTTGTGTTAGCTCGAGAGGGAATCACTGGTGCTCGTGAGGAAGGAACTATCGGATTTTCCACTATTCGTGGAGGAGACATCGTAGGCGATCACACCGTGATGTTTGCTTCTGAGGGAGAGCGTGTAGAAATCACCCACAAGGCATCCAGCAGAATGTCCTTTGCTCGGGGTGCTGTTCGAGCGGCCCTTTGGTTAAGTACTCAATCAGCCGGGTTGTACGACATGCGCGATGTTTTAGGGTTAACCAAGAACTAAACAAGAAATAATAAAGGCTAAGTGAGGGCAGGCGAGAGCTCGATATATACCAGGCATGCGTCCTCAGAGCAGCGCCTATCGGCAACGCTTCTCGTCAATTGGGTTGTAGTCCACCGACCTGAAAGCCGGGCTCTTCCTCTTTAAATTTTAGGGCAACCTTTATAGGGTAGTGGTCTGAAGGCCAAACTCCCTGGTATTGCTTGTTTAACCTAAGCGTCTCTCCAATCTCTTCAAATCCCGAATACAGTACGTGATCAATGGCGGGAAATAGATTTAAACCTCGATTAAAATGAAAAGTACTGCCCTCAGTATCAGCAACTTCCATGCCTACAGATTTAAGCGTGTTAATGGGTTTAAACCAAGTCAGCGCATTAAAGTCACCTAGAACTATCACTGACTCTTGCTCGTTCAGCCAAGGCTCAATCCTATCCGCCACTAGCTGTGCAGAGTTGTGTCGATTTAGTTTGCTACTGTGATCAAAGTGGACATTTACTACTCTAAAGCTTTGACCTGAATTGAGATCCGCAAATTGTACCCAACTCGCAAAGGAGGCAAAGCTAGGGTCCCAAGGTCTCGAGTAAATTTCATCCGGCGTTTCAGAAAAGAAAAAGAATCCCTGTTCCAGGGGTTCGAATAAGTTTGGTCGATACAGAATAGGCTGAGTCGAAGGATATAACTCCGGGTCGCCGATGGCAGCGGCCGCGTATTGAGACGAATTTTCAAGTACCCACTTAAGTTGTATATTTTCGGTTCTCTCGCCCCTACCTATAAAAGTTTCCATTTCCTGAAATCCGATGATATCGGCGTTCAATTCATTCACTGCCTCGGCTACGGCATCGCGGCGCTCTTCCCAGGGCAATTTTGGCCGTCTAGGCGATACATAATGGACATTGAATGAGCCCACAGAGAAGCCTTGATTGTCGTCAGTAGTCTGCAAATAACCAGTGCCGGGGAATACGCACAAGGTCAATAAAGCTGCGATAGAAGAATAGTTAAACTTAAGCATTGAGAATGAAGTAAACCATCGGTAGCCAAAAGAGTGCTAATAAAGTGCCAAATCCTAGCACGCTAGCGGTGAATTTTGGCGCGATATTATGAGCTGTAAGAATTACTGCAGCGGTCACCATAGGTGGTGTGGCGCTTTGAAATACGCTGGTTTGAAACACCGCTGCTGATACCGATAGCCCGTAACCGAGTACGCCAATAACCAAAGGCAGCAACAGCATTTTTATTGATAAGCCCGCGATCAATGGAACCAGGTCTTCCCGATCAACGCGAAATACGAACTGCATGCCAATACTTAGCATAGTTATGGGAATTAGCGCTGATGCCATTATTTCAAGTATTTGGTGAATTGGTGCCAATGATGTTGGCGAGAGGAATAGGGCGAAAATCAAAGTAATAAAAGGGGGGAAGAATAAAATCTTTTTTACGATCTGAATGCTGCTTACTCGCTGGTCGCCACTATAAATTGCGACCAGTATGATTCCGTAGGTACTGAGCGCAATAAAAGTACCGAGTTGATCAAATACAACAGCAATTGCCAGGTGTTCAAGTCCGAACAGGGAATCGATCATCGGCATGCCAAGGAATCCGGTATTGCCAAGTGCGGTTAATACCAGCAAGGCACCCTCGATCTCTCTCGGCCATTTGAATACTCGGGACAACAAAAGAACGGTTGTTGCTGCAATAGCAAGGCATAACCAGGGCGCCAATATTGCAAAATAGACGCCCTCTCGAATTTCCAGCTGAGGAACAGACAATAGGATTACTGCCGGAAAGATGACTCGAATCGCCACCTTATTAATTTTAAGAGGAAGTCCGGCGGGGGTTAAGCCCATTATTTTTGCGCAGTAGCCGAGAACAAAAAAGACCAAAATGGGCCAGAGGCTAGAAAGCGTTGTAATCATCTATATATCGTTTGGAAAGCGGGATTTTTTATTTGCGAGCAATACAAATGTCTGCCCGATCGAGTCAGAAGTATATCAGGGCGGCCTGTTTTCCTATTTATTGTAGAGCTTTGTCAAGCAGAGGTAATTCCCAAGGCAAATGAAGGTTTTATTTCTCGATAGGGTGATATTTACATAGACAGAGGAAGGCCATCTTCTCTATAATTTCCGTCTAGCAGTAGCGTACTTATTTATCTAAAAACGCTTGAAGCTAGCTTGGCAGATCTATCGTACGCGGGGCGAAACGCAAAGTTTCTCCTCGCTTTTTTACGGCTCAAATTTCGCCCCTAGACTCAATCAAGACGCTCAACTGCACCCTTTAATACGCAAAATATGGTGAGAGAGTGATCGAAACAAATTCCGCCCCCGCAATACTGGCTCTCGCTGACGGAACAATATTTAAAGGTATAAGTGTTGGAGCTTCCGGCAAACGGATTGGGGAAGTGGTTTTTAATACCTCAATGACGGGTTACCAAGAAATCCTTACAGATCCTTCCTACAGCCGCCAAATTATCACCTTTACCTATCCGCATATCGGCAACGTTGGAATAAATTCCGAAGATAGCGAATCTGACCTGGTGCATGCATCTGGAATGGTAATAAGGGATCTATCTATGATTCCTAGCAGCTTTCGAAGTGATATGCCCTTAGATGAATATCTAAAGCAGAAAGATATCGTAGCAATTTCAGAAGTGGATACTCGAAAACTTACGCGCTTACTTCGTGATAAAGGCGCGCAAAATGGGTGCCTAATGGCTGGCGACGTTAATGAAAAAGAAGCCGTAAAACTGGCTCAAGATTTTTCTGGCTTAAAAGGCATGGACTTAGCTTCTGTAGTTACCACTAAAGCAGGACACAAGTGGAGCGCGGGCAGTTGGCAGTTGGGTCAGGGGTTTAGAAAGCCAGATCAAAGTAAGTTCAAAGTGGTTGCGCTCGATTTTGGTGTTAAGCAAAACATACTTCGTTTGTTGGCGGACCGTGGATGTGATGTTCAGGTAGTACCTGCAACAGCTAGCGCCGCCGAAGTAATGGCCCACAATCCAGATGGTGTATTTTTATCCAACGGCCCTGGTGACCCTGAACCCTGTGACTACGCCATTGAGGCAATTCGCAATCTTCTGGAAAATTCTTTACCTATTTTCGGTATATGCCTCGGACATCAGCTCTTGGGATTGGCCGCCGGCGGCGCAACACAAAAAATGAAGTTCGGCCATCATGGCGGTAACCACCCAGTAATAGAACTCGACACGGGCAGGGTGATGATTACCAGTCAGAATCATGGGTTTGCCGTTAGTGAAGAGAATATGCCTGAAGCTATTGTTCCCACTCACAGATCTTTGTTTGACGGAACTCTGCAGGGTATAAAAATCAAAGATAAACCAGCCTTTAGTTTTCAGGGGCACCCTGAGGCAAGTCCTGGGCCGCACGATGTGCTGCCGCTGTTCGACCTTTTTATTCGCAATATGTCTGAAGCTTCTGCGAACACTTCCGGAAACAATGCCTAATGCCAAAAAGATCCGATATTGAATCAATCCTAATAATTGGCGCTGGCCCTATTGTAATAGGCCAAGCCTGCGAGTTTGATTACTCTGGCGCGCAGGCCTGTAAAGCACTGCGTGAAGAGGGCTACCGGGTGATCCTGGTCAATTCAAATCCGGCGACCATCATGACGGATCCCTCCATGGCTGATGCAACCTATATTGAGCCGGTGGAGTGGAAAACGGTTGAGCGTATTATCGAGAAAGAGAGACCAGACGCTCTGTTGCCCACCATGGGCGGCCAAACCGCACTAAATTGCGCTTTGGATTTGGCTCGAAATGGAGTTCTTGAAAAATACGATGTTGAGCTTATTGGCGCTAAAGAAAAAGCCATCGAAAAGGCAGAAGACCGCAGACTGTTTGATGAAGCTATGCAAAAGATTGGATTGGAAACGCCCAATTCCAGAATTGTAAATTCTCTTGAAGAGGCCAGAGAAGTACCCAAGGTTCTGGGTTACCCTTTAGTAGTTAGACCCTCTTTTACCATGGGTGGTAGCGGCGGCGGCATAGCCTACAATCGTGAAGAGTACGAAGAAATTTGCCATCGTGGCTTAGAGCTATCTCCGACTTCGGAACTATTAATTGATGAATCGCTTGTAGGTTGGAAAGAGTACGAAATGGAAGTGGTTCGCGACAGTGCGGACAACTGCATTATTATCTGTTCGATTGAAAATTTTGACCCCATGGGTGTTCATACAGGTGACTCCATAACTGTCGCGCCTGCGCAAACACTGACGGATAAGGAATATCAGATTTTACGCAATGCATCCGTGGCGGTATTGCGAGAAATTGGTGTAGATACCGGCGGTTCGAACGTGCAGTTTGCGATACATCCGGAAACTGGCCGATTAGTGATAATAGAAATGAATCCCAGGGTGTCACGTTCCTCGGCCCTTGCGTCAAAGGCCACTGGATTTCCAATCGCCAAGATCGCTGCCAAACTGGCAGTGGGATATACCCTCGATGAACTTCAGAACGAGATTACCGGCGGAGCTACACCCGCATCTTTTGAACCATCTATTGATTATATAGTTACCAAAATACCTCGTTTTGCCTTTGAGAAATTCAATACCGCAGACGCCAAGCTGACTACGCAAATGAAGTCTGTAGGCGAAGTGATGGCCATTGGGCGAACATTTCAAGAATCGGTACAAAAAGCGCTGCGCGGTTTGGAAGTTGGAGCGTCCGGGTTTGATCCTATGTTGGATCAAGATGATCCCGATATGCTGGTTGAGCTTAGAGAATCGCTTTCTAATCCCGGCGCCGAACGTATTTGGTTTATAGGCGATGCCTTTCGCGTCGGCATGTCCCTTGAAGAGGTCCAAAAACTCACTGCAATTGACCCTTGGTTTTTGGTGCAGATTGAAGAGCTAATAGCTATCGAGAAATGGCTATCAGGTCAGAAGATGGCAGATATTACTGAATCGGTGATGCGACGTCTTAAGCGTAAAGGGTTTTCCGATATCCGCTTGGCGACAATCTTGGGTGTTTCTCAAACAGACCTACGTGAACATCGTTATGCCCTGGGAATTAGGCCCGTCTACAAACGTGTAGATACCTGTGCGGCGGAGTTCTCGACTTCTACCGCCTATATGTACTCCACCTATGAAGAAGAGTGTGAGGCGGAGCCTAGTGATCGAAAGAAAATTTTGGTCTTGGGCGGAGGTCCAAATCGGATCGGTCAGGGCATTGAGTTTGATTATTGCTGTGTGCATGCTGCATTTGCTTTGCGTGACGACGGTTATGAAACCATCATGGTTAACTGTAACCCCGAAACCGTTTCCACGGATTACGACACATCCGATCGCTTATATTTTGAGCCTGTGACCCTAGAAGACGTGTTAGAAATCGTCGCTGTTGAAAAACCAGTGGGCGTAATAGTTCAGTTTGGTGGGCAGACACCATTGAAATTGGCTCGCGCTCTCGAAGCGGAAGGCGTGCCTATTATCGGTACTACACCAGACGCTATTGATAGAGCGGAAGATCGGGAGCGTTTCCAGAAAATGCTTCAAGATTTGAAACTACGTCAGCCACCAAACGCAACCGTAAGATCGGCAGACGCGGCCGTGATTAAGGCCGAAGAGATTGGATATCCATTGGTAGTTCGTCCCTCCTATGTATTGGGCGGACGTGCGATGGAAATTGTTTATTCTGAATCTGAATTGCGTAAATACATGCGCGAAGCGGTAAGAGTTAGCGAAGAGTCGCCGGTTTTGCTGGATTTGTTCTTGAGCGCGGCGGTAGAAGTGGATGTTGACGCCGTATCAGATGGAGAGCAGGTTGTTATCGGCAGTATCATGCAGCATATCGAGCAGGCGGGGGTTCACTCCGGTGATTCTGCTTGTTCCTTGCCTCCCTATAGTTTGCCGATGGATGTTCAAGAAACCATGAAAGACTGGGTTCGGAAAATGGCCATTGAACTTGGCGTGGTGGGTTTGATGAATGTTCAGTTGGCCTATCAAGATGGTGAAATTTACATAATTGAGGTCAATCCACGAGCGTCCAGAACTGTTCCTTTTGTATCCAAATGCATCGGCGTTTCTCTAGCTAAAGTTGCGGCTAGGTGTATGGCCGGACAAAGTCTTGCGGACCAAGGTTTTGAGAAAGAAATCGTGCCTCAATATTTTAATGTTAAAGAAGCAGTGTTTCCCTTCAATAAATTCCCAGGGGTTGACCCAATTCTTGGGCCTGAGATGAAATCTACTGGAGAGGTGATGGGTGTTGGTACTACTTTTGGTGAGGCATACCGAAAAGCGCAGCTAGGCACAAATTCTCCGATACCAGATTCCGGTAGCGTATTTCTGAGTGTCAGAGACGCGGACAAGGCGCCTTTGGTGGATGTTGCCCGCGACCTATCGAATATGGGGTTCACCATTGTCGCTACAGCAGGTACGGCTAAGTTCCTTGCCGATGCTGGTGTCGATGTGGTTCGAGTAAATAAAGTATCTGAAGGCCGGCCGCATATAGTTGATATGATAAAAAATGGTGAAATCAGTACTATTATCAATACAACAGAAGGGCGGCAGGCTGTGGCTGACTCGGCAACTATCAGATCCAGCGCTGAGTCTTCAGATGTTTACTACACTACGACCTTGGCAGGAGGGGCAGCAGTTGTAATGGCCCTTAGCAATAAAGCAGAAAACATGGTTTATAGGTTGCAAGACCTTCACGAGGAATTATTAAAGGCATGAGTCGAGTTCCAATGACAGTAGGTGGCGCAGAAGCATTGCGAGCCGAACTTGAAAATCTAAAAAAGGTAGAGCGGCCGCGTATCGTTAAAGCGATAGCGGAAGCTCGTGAACACGGCGATCTTAAAGAAAACGCCGAATATCACGCTGCGCGAGAACAGCAGAGCTTTGCTGAAGGCCGGCTTCAGGAAATTGAAAGTAAACTCGCCGATGCGGTAGTGATAGACATCACAAAACAGCCACCGTCAGACAAAGTTATTTTCGGTGTGACAGTATCCTTGATTAATTTGGAAACTGACGAGAAATCAAAATACCAAATTGTGGGAGACGACGAAGCAGACGTTAAATCTGGCAAGATATCGGTTAACTCACCTATCGCTCGTGGCTTGATAGGCAAGTCAGTTGGAGATGATGTAGTTATTAAAACTCCGGCCGGCGAGTCGGAGTTTGAAATTGACCAAGTGGAATACCTCTAAATACTAATCTGCAAACCCTCGAATAATATTAGACGTCCTGGGGTTTGGCTTAGGATTTTTCCTATATAGCAAAGCAACTTTGCCTATAGATTGCACCAATTCCGCATTACAGGAAGCACACATAGCCTCAATTTGCGCTTTGCGAGTGTCGCGATCTGCGCTGGCCAGCTTAACTTTTATTAACTCATGATCATTTAAGCTTCGATTAGTTTCTGCCAGTAATGTTTCTGAAATACCTTTCTGTCCAACGATAATCACCGGTTTCAGGTTGTGACCGATGGCTCGTAATTGTTTTTTATCCATATTTACTCGTATTTAGTGCAAAATAGGTCGTGAACAACGCCTTAGTGAGTTGTTCAACGGAGGTTGTGCAATTATGATCCTCTGATTACTACAGAACAATAAGTAATAAAAAACAATACAGCTATTAGCTGAATGGGTGGAGGAAGACATGTCAAACTATTTGCATTCTCGTTGTTTGTGGAAGGTGGGTGCCTTGATTGGCGCCACAGTTATCTCGGGATGGGCAATGGCGCAACCGCCAGTGCTGGAAGAGATAATTGTTACTGCGCAAAAACGCACAGAGAGCCTACAGGATGTTTCTGTATCCGTTAATGTTATGACGGGTGAGAAACTATCTGAAGCAGGTATAAATAAGCTCGAAGATCTTCAAGCCTATGTGCCAAATCTGACCATGTCGGAAACTGGTATAGGAACCAACATTTACATGCGCGGCATTGGCTCTGGTATTAACCAAGGTTTTGAGCAGTCTGTGGGCATGTATGTGGACGGTGTCTACTACGGCCGTTCGCAGCTATCGCGAGCTCCTTTCTTGGATTTGGAGCGCGTTGAGGTACTTCGCGGGCCACAAAATATCTTGTACGGAAAGAACAGTGTGGCAGGGGCAATGAGCCTTATTACTGCTGATCCTACCAATGAGTTTTCAGGCAGCGTTGGCATTTTCTTCGAGCCGCAGTTTAATGATCAAGTAGCCGACCTTGTATTGTCGGGCCCGCTTACCGATACCCTATCTGCACGATTGGCACACCGTACCCGTTCACACGATGGCTATATAGATACCGGCGCTATCGGATCTGGCCCTGAGCGTGAGGAAAGTACCACACGCTTAACCTTGCAATGGCAGGCTAGTGACGACTTAGAAGCAACAGTTAAATACACCCGAGGCACATTTGATGTGACGGGTCGACAAGTAGAAATTATTGGTGATACCCCGTCCCTAAACCCAGCTTTGGGTGGCGCGAACTGGAGTCAATTCCTCTTTTCACTCAATCCACTTCACGCCTTCACCGGAGCGGACCAAACTGCTGGATCAATTCTCAATACCGATTTAGATTTCCAAAGATCTAGTAACGGCGACTTCAGTAATAATGAAACTGATAACTTTTCATTAAACTTTGACTATCTGATAGGTGACTACACCCTTACTTCTACTACCGGATATTTGACCTATGAATATGAAGAGCGCTGCGATTGTGATTTCACCAGCGCAGATATCTTTTTTGTTGATTCACAAGAAGAATTTGAGCAGGTTAGTCAGGAGTTTCGTATTACCTCACCAGGCGGCCAGAATATTGATTGGATCGCGGGTGTCTATCTTCACAGCAGCGAGTTAGATTTTAACGATGCCTTTGTAACTACGCCAACGAGCGCAATTGGCAACGTGCTAGATAGTATTCTTCCAGCGGCCTTCAGTACCGCATACCCTGCGTTCGCTGGCCAGCAGCTGTTGGATATTTCGGTCCCACGGGCCTTTGAACAAGATACTGATCTTTGGTCGGCGTTTGTTCAGGCTACCTGGAACGCGACAGACACAACCCGCTTAACTCTTGGCGGAAGGTATTCTTCTGAGGAGAAAACAGGTTCACGAGTATTGACTGTGGAAGATGCAAACGGCGACGAGATTCCCTACAACGCGCTTTTTGTTCCCGGTACAGATATGGGGATTGACTATGTTCTGGGACGTATTCTGAGAGTGGCTCGGCATGACCTGAGTGGCAAGCGCGAAGAAACCAAGTTCGCTCCTTCCGTAACCATCGAGCATGATTTGAACGATGACATGATGGCCTATGCCAATTGGTCTCGCGGATTTAAATCCGGTGGTTATGACACACGTTCCAATGCGCCACCTAGCCTAACTACCGTAACCAATCCTTTTAATTCGGCCCTCAGCTACACGGTGGATGCGGGATCATTTGAATATCAGCCGGAAGAAAATACTACTATTGAACTGGGCCTAAAAAGCCGATTATTAGGTGGTGCCATGGAGCTTAACTTGGCCGCGTTTAATACGGAGTTTGAAGATCTTCAGGTAAGTATCTACGACGGCGTACTTGGCTTTAATGTAGGTAATGCGGCTAAGGCTACCTCTAAGGGCGTCGAGTTAGAAGGGCGTGTCGCGGTTAACGACATACTCACCCTGAGCGGATCACTTGCCTGGTTAGATTTTGAGTTTCAGGATTATCTAAACGGCCAGTGTACTCAGTTGGAGAGAATAGTTTCTGGTATTGCTACCTGTGACTATGAAGGTAAGTCCAATCAATATGTTGCTGATGTATCGGGAGCACTATCTGCAGATATGGCAATTCCTTTTGGTAACGACTTGGAATTTAGAACTACTTTAGACTGGGTCTTCACGACCGACTACAACCCCTCTCAGAATCTTGATGCTACCGTTCAGCAAGACGGTTATGACAAAATTAATCTGAGATTTGCGGTAGAAAACTTCGACGCAGGCTGGGAAGTTGCAATTGTAGCTAAAAACATTACAGACGAAGAAGTAGTTACCTACGCAAATGACACTCCGCTGGCGGCCAACCTGACGCAAAGCGTCGGCCATTACGCCTTTATTGAATCCCCGCGCACTATTGCGCTTCAAGGCACATACCGGTTTTAGG